>Ga0209754_1000614_pt1 | contig 46900 bp, 44 predicted proteins | sample MesohylBB_FD_187295 | JGI IMG/M metagenome (GOLD analysis project Ga0209754, IMG submission 187295) | Host-associated microbial community of the marine sponge Aplysina aerophoba from Gulf of Piran - sponge mesohyl, lysed by bead beating... | ecosystem: Host-associated > Porifera > Sponge >...
CGCCCCAAAGCGCTGGCCGTCAGCCCTTCTGCTTGCGGTCGCAGAACAGGCCCAGGGCCACGCTCCCCCACGCCTGCCTGCCGCCGCGGGTGCTGAGCCCCGTGCAGATGATGATCTCCGTGCGGTCGGGACGCATCGCCTCGGCCTGCTTGCGCGAGACGACCGTGTGCTTCGCCTTGCACCGGCCCTTCGTGCCGGCCGCCTCGGTGCGGATCGGGCGAATGTCGCCGTCCGCAAGCGCCCGGTACCGCTCGACCACGTATCGGTCATCGGCCAGGCCGGTTCCGAAAAAATGAACTAGGAACGTGTCCGCCGTGTTTCCGGGCATCGCCAGTGCTGCCGTCATGGGGCCGTCTCCTTCGTGCCAATGAGGGAAATCGGCGGCCGGACGCCCTCCCCCGGACGCCCCGACCGCCGCCCTGCTCACGGCCGGCACTCCCCTCTTATGAGGGCAGGCCCCGTCAAGCGGTGACAATGGATGAATTCACGGCATGGCGATTCCGCTTTCGGAGCTGGTCTGGGTGGCAGACGGTTTGATTGACGGCCAGGTCGGAACGCTATTCGCATCGGTCGCGCGTGTGCGCGTACCCACCACCGCTTATCCAGGGCCGACACTCCGTTTTCCGCAGCAAGTCCGGCACATAGTCACGCATATCTGTGCCCCGGGGTTGACACTGCGGCATTTATCCGTATCTTACGTAATCAATCCGTACATACCGGTAGTGAGAGTTAGATGCAAACTGAGCGATTCGAGATGCGATTGGACCGGGCTATGATCGACCAGCTTGACCGATGGCGCGCGGGCCAACCCGAATTACCGTCGCGCGCGGAAGCCGTTCGACGGTTAGTCCATGATGGCCTTGCGGCATCCGCCGACGACGAGGTGAAGCCCACTCCCACCGAAAAGCTCATCTTGTCGATGCTGTGTGATCTCGCCCGAGACCGGAACGACTGGGAAGGCATTGACCCGGACTTTGTCCGGTACGCTATTGGCGGTGGCCATTATTGGGCTCTTGGTTGGAAGTACCCGGACGTTTTTGGTGGTCGCCCTGATTCTCCAGAGCTTGTTCGCGAGGTTGTAGACATTCTCAAGATGTGGACCGTACTTGAGCACCACTATGAACTCCTGGAAGAAACGGACAAAGCTCGAGTAGCGTCCGAAGCCGCGCCTTACGGCTCCGATGTGAAATTCAAGGGCTTCTATCCGAATGAGGAGAGTTCACACGGGAGCATCGCCGAGTTCCTTATCGAGCACATTGACGGCCATTCCCGATTCAAGGGTCGGCGCCTGAATACAACCTGGCCGGTTGTTGGGTGGTATAGACGAATGTTGCAGGCTTATGAACCCATGCAAAACTCTCTTCTTGCCGGTCATAACAAAAATCTCTCGGTTTCCAACATAGTTGCTTTGCTTTTGGAGCAAGTACACCCAGATAATCGTAAGGGTTAGTGCCTGCAACCGGTGCGGTCATGCCTGAATGATGGCCAATGGTTTTAGAGTGCTCGAACCTGAGTCTTGGCCGAAGTAGTTCCAGAAATCTCCCTCGAACCGGGAAACGGTCTTTTCAATCTCACCGGAAGCCTCCAAGGGATACAAAGGAAATTCGGTATCGTTCCGTTTGATTGTCCCGACAGAAAACCTATCGTTATTGCCCGCTACATTGACGCTGTCCGCCGTGACTCTGAATTGCGGTTGAACGGCATACTCCGCTCCAGGGGCTGACGCCTGTTGCCGCACGCGGTCCGCCCAAATGAGAAGCTGGGCTAGCGTCGAGACCGGCGTTTCGGAGTCGAAATTCATTTTGTGCGAGATTTCATCGGTAGGGGGTGCAGGGATAAGACGATTCGAAACAAAACCCCACTCCAAAAGGCCGTCAGCGTGGATTTCAGCGTAAGCGTGTCTTTCCACTACCCGATCCCAGTTGTGACTTTCGTCCACGCGTGCTGCCCGGAGCATCGGTCGCCAGTTGCGGAAATGCATGTGATGCACGCTTCGAATGGTGCGCAATCGGGAGTCACGGGTGTTTAGCCCGCGCCGGATCTCGACGTCGGGCGGACGCAATTCTTCGATCAGGTTGCCGCCGGAAAAGACAGACCCGAAACGAATTTCATCGCCGACCGGGACGGCCGTCATGCGAAACCCGAAAGCGTCGTCAGGGGTTTTGAGACGCTGGAATTCTTCCTCGAGTTTCCTGGAACGCTCCCGCAGCCGCCGTTCCAGCCGTTCCGTGCCGCGCGCCAGATTGAGGGTCATGTCCTGGATTTCCCGCATACTCAGAGGATCGCACCGGTCGGCGCGTCGGATCGGGCACACCCGAGTGGGCGTAACACGATGGGGGCCGAAGCGCGATCGGCCCGTTCGGAACACGATGACCCCGTTGTCGCCATCTGTCGGAACCGGGACGATATCGAGCGTCGGGAGTTGCGGTTCGACACATTCGCGGAACACCAGCCTGAAGCGATCCGCCAGGTCGGCGTAGCGCGGCAGCGGCGTTACCGCCGCAGCGGCAGGCGGTTTGGCTCCATCCTCCGCAATGCCAAGCACCACGGCGCCCCCATAAGCATTGGCAAACGCCACTACCTCTTCCAGAATCCGATCTCTTGCATGGCTGCCGATCCTGCTTCCTCCGTTCAGCCAGGCATCGATCTTGCCCTTGCCCGCCGGCAGGCTTTCCTTGAACTCGATCTGCGCGCTTTCTGGCACACTTTCGTCAATGAGGGCCTGTATGTCGCGCGGTCCAATCCGGTCGGCCGGCTTTGTGAGAACAGCGGTCATGGGAATTTCACTCAGATGGACAGAGGCCCAAGGTATTCGGAGAACCCGGATTTGAAAACCGCATCCGGCGAACGGCTCGTGTTTTCCGATCCAGTGGCGGCGATGCTGGCCAAGGCGGGAGCGGCGGCCGGTCGTGTCGTCGCCTCGATAGATGCAGATCCGGCGCCTGTTCCTCGGGTCGGGGTAGCTCCGCACGAACCGCAGACGGCTCGGCTGTGTAGCCCATGGCGCGGGCGATGACCGTTGCGGCCAGGGCGGCGGCGTCGCGATGGGCGAAGATCGCGGTGGTGGCGCGCTTGCGGTGCCCGAGCAGCTTGCCGATGGCGGTCAGTCCGCCGCCGTTCATGATGGCCTGCGAGGCGTAAGTGTGGCGGGCGTCCCGAATGCGGACGCCGCTCAGCCCGGTCTCCTCCTGCACCCCGATCCAGCCCGGCCGGCGGCGAGGCGGGCGGAACGCCGTCGCGGCCGCGCGAACGGGATGGAAGCCAGCGTACAGCGAGGGCGCGGGGCGGATTGAAAAAGCCGCACTGGGTGTTATAAAAAGACATATGAGTGCGGGCGCCCGCGAGGTTCGGATTGCAGACATTCAAGACCAAGGCGTTCGCCCGTTTCGCCGATAGGGAGGGGCTGGAGGATGCGGCGCTGTGCGAGGCCGTGCGGCGCGCCCGCAGCGGACTGATCGACGCCGACCTCGGCGGCGGCGTGATTAAGCAGCGGATCGCCCGCAAGGGAGGCGGCCGTTCCGGCGGGTTCCGCACGATCGTGCTGTTCCGCCGGGGCGATCTGGCGTTTTTCGTCTACGGTTTCGCCAAGAGCGGCCGGGACAACCTGCGCCGGGACGAGCTGGAGACGTTCAGGCTGCTGGCCGGCGAATATCTGGCGCTGGACGGAAGTGGCCTGGCGGCCGCGCAGGCCGCCGGAGCGATTGTCGAGGTGAAATGCGATGACCAAGCAGTACAAGAGTGAGGCCCTGGCAGCGGCGCACGAGGCAGCGTTCGGCTTGGCCGAGGCGGGCCTGATGTCGAAGCGGACCATGCGCAAGTTCGACGAGATGTGCCTGACGCCGGTCGAGGACATGGCGCCGGAGGACATCCGCGCGCTTCGCCTGCGCGAACAGGCAAGCCAGGCGGTGTTCGCGCGCCATCTCAACGTAACCACGGGTCTGGTGAGCCAGTGGGAGCGTGGCGAAAAGCGCCCGCGGGGCGCGTCGCTGAAGCTACTGACGCTGGTGGCGAAGAACGGTCTCGGCGCGGTCGCCTGAGCGTCTCGGGGCTGCGTCTTCTCGGCGGTGCGCTGGTCATCAAGGTGAAGAAGTGGCGGCGGGTGGAGCAGATCCCGGTATTGGAAGGAGAGTCCTTCAACCTGGAACGAACCGCTCTCGAACTACAGTTTCCATTCGATGGGTATCCGTCGGCGGTATTGCCGCGGCTGTGGAACCTTGCCGCGATCATGAAGCCGCGGAAGCGGCCTGCATCGAACCGATAGGGCTCATTGCGGAGCAGCCACCGGTCACGTACGCATGCACATTCCATCGCAGTTTGTCCGAAAGCTCATACAGCCGACGGGATACGCGGTCGATCGAGCCGAGACCCGCAACGGGCGGCCGGACTACTGCTCCGTCGCAGCGCACGGCCGCATGTCATCGCGAGACGCTCCGAATTCCGAGGCAGACGGCGATCCGCTTGCTGGCGGTCTTGACCGAGTCCCGGGTAAGGTGGGAGTAGCGGTCGGTCGTCTGGACCTTGTTGTGGCCGAGATGCCTGACGATCATCGGCAAGCTTTCACGCATGGCGAGCTTCCGCGAGCCAGAGGGTAGTCCGACGTCGCCACCGGCAACTCCGGCGCTGAAGCAGGCGGACGCCGGCACAGTGGCGCGTTTGTCACCTTACGAAAAGCGCCGGTATTCAGCAAAAACAATCGGATGTAGGTGATTGCCAAGGACGGAGCCCGGAGCCTTGGAGAGAAGCCGGGGGGATTGCGCCGTGAAAGCGTTTCGGCCACACTGGCCTTCTTGGAGCGGCGGTGCGGTGAGACATGGGCAAGGCGGTGTTTCACCTGTAGTCATCGTTGCTATCTTCACGTAGTAAGAGACTAGGGGCCAGCCAGCCATGACACCATTCATACTTCGAGGTGCGACCAGAATACCGCCAGAGCAGGCACCCTCGGCGGATCATGTCTATGATCCTCAACTACAAGTCTGGATGGATAGGCGTACAGGTGCTCCTGTCGTCGTTTCCAGTGTACGTGCCGAAGAAACTAGATGTGGAGAAACAATTATTACTGAAACTCAAGAAGGCGCCGATCAGCCTGAAATCTACCTTTTGCGTGCTTCGACTTTCGGAGAAACAACTGTAACGAGGACTGCCGAAGGTGTGGACCAAAGCGAGGTCACTTCACTTTCTCCGACGCGTTACGGAGAGACGACCGTGACAGCAACCGCGGAAGGCGCGGATAGACCGGAGATTGTCTCGCAAGAGGACTTCAACACCGATGCTCCTTATTCTCACTTCTGATCAGGACTTTGCTGCCGATTATCTTATTGTCAGACTAATTGAACGCCGCCTTCCGTATTTTCGACTAAATTCTGAAGGACTTTCTCAAGCAAAGTATACGTTTGCACTAGATGACACGAGTGCGACGCGGAAAATTGGGGTGGGGCCTCGGACACTTGACCTTAGCGCAGTTACTGCGGTGTGGTACAGGCGATCCATTCACCCTATCCTCGACACCTCTCTGACACCGGCCGAGCGCCACTTCGTCACTGGGGAACTACGGCATCTCGCTATGGGGCTTGTCTTGAACCCCGAGGTTGTATGGGTCAATCCAATTGACAGAGTGTCTGTAGCCGAGCACAAGCTATATCAATTGCAGATTGCTGCAAGGCTTGGCTTCCATGTGCCCCGTACATTGGTGTCCGCCGATATTGACGCGTTGCGATATTTTGTGTCGAGGAATCGATTGGGAACTATTTGCAAACCTATCTTCCATGGGATGTTTTTCGACGGATCTTCACATAATGCTGTGTATACTCGGAGAATTGATGCTGGGAGCCTGAACGGTTTGAATGTCGGTTCTTATCCGATTTTTCTTCAGGAAGAGATCGCTAGAATCGCGGATGTGCGGGCTACTTTTGTTGGAAACTATTGCTTTGTCGCAGATATTGTAGGTGACAAGTCTCTTGTCGATTGGCGCGATCCCAATATTGCTGTGAACTACGCCATCTCCAGTCTGGACGACATAACACTCTACCGTTGCAGAAGAATGTTGACCGAATTGGGCTTGGCGTATGGAGCCTTTGATTTCATCAGAGCGCCCTCTGGAGATTTGGTTTTCTTGGAACTCAACCCAACGGGAGAGTGGGCGTGGTTGGAAGAAAGTTTGGGATTTGCGTTACGCGATGCCTTTATTGAATTGTTGTATAAAGGCGAAAATTAGAAATGGAATTCATGGCATCAAGAAACAAGGTAGCTTGGCCTCGTTCTACATGCCAAGTTGTTAAAGCAGCAGCGAAGTCGATATGCGGACTTGGTTACATCTTTCTTCAGCCGTTGATTCCATATGAATCTGGACCAACAGTACCTAAGAAAGAGTTGCCGAAGGAAGCTGGAGACGTTACGGGCGAGCAGTTGATGCAGTGCCAGTCGATTTTCGACGACAGTGAGGCGCGGCGGGCGCATATAGAACAAAAAGCCCAATGGTTATTTACATCAATTGCTTTCCTTATGCCCGCGCTGGGATCTGTGCTTGTATTCCTTATTCGGGATCCCGAGTTCCGAGCACAAGGATGCTCGGTCTCACTTGTCATACTGTTGACAGCTGCGTGTTTACTGATATTGTGTTTCATCGCAGCATCGAGAGCGATGGCGGTGCGGGCTCGTGAAATACTCCATATTCATGCTGTTGTAGATAAGCAAACCGGGGCGTTTCGTGAGTATAGCAAGGACTTTCATGCTAAAGGGTTGCTTTACTGTGCCACAATGAATACAGCTACAAATGATCACATCGCCCAATTTGTCAGGAGCGCTCAGGTATTGCTAACAACTGCGGTCGTCTTGTTCGTTTTTGGGTTAATCGCGACCGTTTACGATCCTTGGTGCCCGGCCCTGGATGGGATGAGTGAGGGTGGCGAATCTTGCGCGCTGACAGCCAGTCAACAATTTATCGAGCAAAATCCTGGGACGCAGTTGTAGGCTCCCGGGAGTTGCATTGATGACCAGTTGGCTTGAGTAGATTGAGTGCGAAGGCCACGTGCGGAGACCTCGTGTGAGGGCGACTGGGAGGGCGACTGGTATTTTGGTGGGTGGCCGGGTGCGGCAACCATCGTCCGCCAGTCGGTTGATCGAGACCTCAAAGGCAGGCTAGGACGGGGGGGAAACATGCTGGGTGGTACATTCAGGAGATCGACCCCGATTCCGTCGTCGATGCGCGCCGAGGAAGCCGTGATGGGATCCGGGTCAGGTGCGCAAAGTACGCGGTCTTCTCGACCTCGGCGTGACCCAACAGGCGGCTGATCATCGGCAAGCTTTCCCAAAGCGCTGGCGCCCGGGACGCGCGGGCGTGGCGTGGGTCAAGGGACGGCGGAGACGTCCGGCAGCGTGTCCATGTCAGCTTCGAGGCTATCGGATATCCGAACGGCAGCGACCTTGACGGAGTGCCGCCCAAGGTGGGCGTAACGCGCGGTTGTCTGGACTTGGCTGTGGCAAGGAGTTTCGTGATCATCGGCAGGCTCTCCCCGAGGGCGAGCGCCCGCGAGGCAAAGCTGTGTCGGAGGTCATGCGGCCGGAGAGTTGTCGGCGGAGGGCGCCGGGCAGCATTGTTACAGAATCTCGGACGCAATACTGTCGGCAATTCGCTCCGCCGCCTCGTGAACCGAATCGCGCGCCAGGTGGGCGTAGCGTGTCGTCGTCTCCATGTTGCTGTGCCCGAGCAGCTTACCGTTCACTGGCAGGGTCTCGCCGAGCGCCAGCGCGCGGGACGCAAAGGGCCTGTCGTAGATCACGGGATGGCGAGAAAGTCCGGCCGGGCGCGGGGCGGTTCCTCTCGGCGGTGTGGGGCACGATCGCGAACGATGGCGCGTGTCCCGCGTTCCCGCCGGATCGGGGCCGGGCCGGCGGGGAGCGGGCGCCGGAGCGGTAGTGCTTGTCCCCGGTCCAGCGCTTGAAGGCCTATAGCGGATGCGCTATATGAACGGCATGGCTTGGACGGTCGAAACCCTGTCGGCCGTCGACGCCGAAATCGAATCCCTGCCGGTGGCGCTGCGCGCCCGGCTGCTGCGGCTGCTGGAGACGGTGGAGACTGTCGGCCTCGACGCGCTTCGGGCGCCGCATGTCAGGCATCTCGACGGCAAGCTCTGGGAGCTGCGAGTCAGGGCCGAGGGAGGGATCGCCAGGGGGATCTACGTGACGGCGGCCGGACGGCGGGTGGTGGTGGTGCATGTCTTCGCGAAGAAGTCGCGCAGGACGCCGCGGCGGGCGCTCGCTACCGCAAGGGAACGGATGAGGCAGGTGACGCGATGACGAAGCTGAAGGAACTGAAGGCGCGCTTCATGGAGGACCCGGAGTTCCGGGAGGAATACGCGCGCATCGACGGGGAGTATGCGTTGATCGAGGCGCTGGTGCGCGCCCGCACGACCGCGAAGCTGACGCAGGCGGAGCTTGCGAGCCGGCTCGGCACGACGCAGTCGGCGGTTGCGCGGCTGGAGGGCGGGCGGGTGTCGCCGTCGTTCGCTACGCTGCGCCGCTACGCCGAGGCGACCGGCACTCGGCTGACCGTGGACCTGGTGCCGGCCGGCGGCTGAGCCCCGGGGACGCCGGCCGCACGTATGCCGGGAGCGCCGCGCGGGCCGTCAGGCGGGCGCGGCGGTCTCGTCGCGCTTTCCGTTGAGGATATCGTTGCCGATGCTGTCGGCGACCCTTGCCGAGGACGCCTTGATCGAATCGCGCGCAAGGTGCGCATAGCGCGCGGTCGTGTCGATCTTGTTGTGACCCAGCAGCTTGCCGATCATCGACAGCGATTCTCCGAGCGCCAGCGCCCTGCTCGCAAACGAGTGGCGCAAATCGTGAATCCGCACGTCGGAGAGGTCGGCCTCCGCGCGCACCCGGTCCCAGTAGTGGTTGAGGTCGGCCAGGTGCCTGCCGGGCTTCGTGCCCGGAATGACCCAGGGGTTGCCCTCGATGCGCGGCAGCTCCGCCAGCACCCGCGCCGCCGCCGGCGACAGCGGCACCAGCCGCGCGCCCACTTTCGAATCCGGCAGGCGCAACTCGCCCGCCGCGAGGTCCACGTTCTTCCACTCAAGCTGCACGATCTCGTTGCGCCGGCAGCCGGTCAGCATCAGCAGCCGCAGCGCCGCCGCCGGATGGACCGGAAGCGAGCCTTTCGCCTCCATCGCGTTCAGCACCTCTCCCAGATGGCGGAACTCCGCGTCGGTGAGGAACCGCTCGCGCTTCTTCTCCGGGTACTTGTGCACGAACCTGCACGGGTTGCCGCCCGTGCGCAGCTCCCATTCCTCGGCGAGGTTGAACAGCTTGCCCCCGATCTCCAGCGCCCGGTTCGCCTGGTAGGGGATGTCGCGCAGCTCAAGGTGGAGGTCGGCGATGTGCCGGCGCTCAACCTCGGCCACCGCCACACCGCCGTAGGCCGGCAGGATGAAGCGATCGAGCACGCTCCGGTACATCCGCTGCGTGCTCTCCTTGCAGCGCACCTCGACATGCTCCACCAGATAGCGCGCCGCGAGTTCGGCCACGGTGACGCTCTTCGTCTTGCCGTGCGGGTCCTCGCCGGTCTTGATGCGGTTGATGACCAGCGCCGCCTCGCGCCGCGCGGCGTCGGCGGTGATGACCCCGTGGCGCCCCAGCGTCACCCGCCGCGACTTGCCGTCGTGCCGGGTCTGGACGACGTAGACCTTCGACCCCGAGGGGTAGACCCTGACGCCGAAGCCGGGGAGCCTGTCGTCCCAGAACACGGCGTCGCGGTCCTCGACCGAGAGCGCGTCGACTGTGCGCTTGGAAATGGAGCGGTACTTGAGCTTGGCCATGCGGCGCCTCCTTCGGGCTGCCGGCCGCTTTCGCGCTCTCGCCGCGGGTGGAGAAATCCTGCACGCCGTAAGCGTAAGCGCGCCGCAAGCGACCGGGATGTAACGTCTGGCCATTGAATATCATCGATGGCAGCGTTGCAAGCGCCTTGCAACACCTCTCGATATGGGAGTTATATGGGAGAAACTCATTATTTACGATAGGTTACGGGACAGTTGGCGGCTTGCTGTCATTGCTGTCACTTCGTGGCATCGAATGGCGCAACATCCGGAAATAATCGTTGATGTAGGTGCCGCCGACATCGACCCCGATCAGCTGCATTGCGCCCGTCCCCCGGTCCTGCCCGCGCGGCGCCGGCCCGCCGCGCCCGGCGACGTTAGCAGCCGCACCCCCGGGCCGCCATCCGAAAGTGCCGGCCGGCCGATGCCCGGCCCGCCAGCCGATGCCCGGCGCCGTCCTGCTACAGCAACCGGCCGGGCCATTCCCCGTTCCGCACCATCCGCTCCATCACCTCCAGCATCAGGGCCGACACCGCCCTGGTCGCGCGCGACTGGACGCCGCGAACGACGGAAGCGATCGAGATCTGCCAGGAAATCTGCGGATCGATCAGCGGCACCGCGAGCATCTGCCCGGCCGCCACTTCCTTCGACACGGCGAACAGGGGAAGGATCGTGCAATAGCCCTCGAAGACCAGTTCGATCATGCTGGGCAGCGAATCCAGATCGATCCTGACCGACAGCTGGCATCCGGTCCGCGCCGCGGTCTCCTCGAGCACCAGCCGGATGGTGTGCGGCAGCGCCGGCAGCACCAGGGTCTGCTTCGCCGCCTCGGCAAGCCGGATGGCCTTCATCCGGCGGAATTCGCGGGTCGGCGGACAGATGAGCGACAGGTCTTCCGCCATGAAGGGCTGGACGTGGATCCCCTCGTGGGACTTGGCGTCGTAGAGCAGCGCCATATCGAGCCGGCCGACATGGAGCCACTCGGTCAGGTGTCCGCTCATGCCCTCGACGACATGAAGCGAGATGCCGGGGTAGCGGTCCTCGACCGCGTTGACGAGCGGAATGGTCAGGCCGCGCGCGGCCGACGTCGGCAGGCCGAGACGGACTTCGCCGGACGGGTTCGAGGCATGATACTGGACCAGTTCCTCCGTCCGCTGGAGCTGAAGCAGGAGCGAGCGGGCATGGTCGAGGAGCAGGCGGCCGACCTCGTTGGGCGTCACGCCCCGGGAATGGCGCGTCATCAGTTCCACGCCCAGCTGCTCTTCCAGTCTGCGCAGCTGCTGGCTGAGAGAGGGCTGGACGACGTTGAGCTGCTCGGCGGCGCGCGACAGGCTGCCGGCCTCGGCGATCTGCACGAAATACTTCAACTGCTTGAAATCGACCATATCGCCGCGCCTCCCGATAGCGCTGTCGAATCGCGGCGCGGGGGCGCCCGCCCGCTTTGCATCCTGCGGTCAACGAACCGGCCGGGGATGCGCAGGATGCCTGTTCGCAGTCTGCCGGTCGCAATAACTTTGATACCGATACGTCTGTATATCATTTCAAATGATACGAGAAATTGGAATAACCGCTGAAGATTAGGCGTAATGTTATAATATAACAGTATAATTTGAAATGATATTAGATATTGTCTTTATATTATTGATCGATAGCGCCGTTGCCGAATACACTTTGTCGTCCGGCGCGGTCCGGGGCGGCCAAGGCGTCGGACATGCGGATTTCCTGTCCGGAACAGCCGACTCGCCGGATCCGCTTCGGCGACAGACGGCGCCTCCCGGGCGGTTGCCGCGTAGCGCCCCGCAGCGCCGGGCAGGGGATTCCCGCCCGGTATAGGGAATTTGAGGGAGGAAGAAAAATGTCGAAGTTTTCGATGAGTGCCGCGATCGGCGGAGCGGCGGTCTTCGCCACCGCGATCGCACTGGGAACCGGCCCCGCGAACGCTGCGGAGGCGAACCCGTGTATCGGAAATTCCGGCCCGGTAACGGGCCCGGCGGCCTTCGGCGGAAAATCCATCAGGATGGGCGCCGAAATGGCTGTGGACGAGATCAATGCCGCCGGCGGCGTCCTCGGCAAGAAGCTCAAGTTCATCCAGTACGACGATCGCGGCGCGCCGCCGCGCGGCGTCGACAATGTCCGGCGCATCGGCCTGAAGGACAACTGCGTCGCCATGCTGGGCGGCTACCATTCGACCGTGGCGCTGGCCATGCGCGACCCGATCCACGAGATCAAGATTGTCTATGTCGGCGTGATCGCGGCCAACACGAAAGTGATCGAGAACGGCCGCAATCCCAACTACATGTTCCGCGTGTCGGCCAAGGACCGCTGGGTCTCCAAGTTCCTGGTCGCCGAGGCGCTCAAGCGCTCGCCGAGCAACAAGGTCGGGATCATGTACGAGAATACGGGATGGGGCAAAGGCGCCTATCCCAACATCCAGGCCGCGTTGCGCGAGCAGGGCACCAAGGAGGTCGGCGCCGAGACCTTCAACTGGCGCGACACCGACATGACCCCGCAATTGATCCGCCTGCGCAAGGCGGGCGCCGAATCGCTGGTCATGTGGGGTCTCGACCGCGAAGGCAACCAGATCATGCGCAGCTTGCAGAAGATCGGCTGGAACCCGGTCAAGATCGGCGCCTGGGGCTTTGCCGGCAATCTCGGCGAACTGGCCGGCAAGCTGGCCAACTGCGCGCTCATCATGCAGACCTATTCCTGGATGGGCAAACTGGAGCCGCGGGCCCAGAAGCTCTACGCCACCATGCAGAAGCGCTATGGCGTCAAGAGCCAGAAAGATATCCGCATGGGCAGCGGCGTGGCCGACGCCTATGACGCGATCCACATCATCGCCAAGGCGATCAAGATCGCCGGCAGCTTCGACCGTCAGAAGGTCTACGAGGCCATGTTCTCGGTCAAGCACGACGGGCTGGTGATGAATTACGATCCGGCCTTCGAGCGGACCGAGGAACGCCACGACGCGATTCTGCCGAGCGCCTACAAGCTGACGGCCTGGTACAACGGCGAGCTGCTGCCGGTGAGCCAGACGCCCTGCAAATAAGCGAACGGGCAGCCCCGGAAAGCGTGCTTCACGCTTCGCCGGGGCTGCCGATTCGCTCACGGTTGGATCGCTGCCTGTGACAGACCGAAAAACGTGAGCGCCGCCCTCCAGTATTTTCTGGCCGGGCTGGGAATCGGTGGCATCTACGCCCTGGTCGCCATCGGTTTCCACATCATGTGGTCGTCGGCCAAGGCCGTGAACTTCGCCCACGGCGATACGCTGATGCTGGGCGCGGTGCTGACGATCGTCTTTCTCGACCACGGCATCGCGATGCCCCTGGCGATCCTGCTGTCGATCGGCGTCGCCATCGTCTTCGGGGTCGTGCTGGAGCGGGTCGCGATCCGGCCCTTTGCCGATCACGCCGCGTCGATCGGCTGGATGCTGACGACGATCGCCATCGGCATCATGCTCGAGAGCTACGCGACCATCGAATTCGGCGCGTTCGCCCGGCCGCTGCCGTCGCCCGGCGTCGACAAGCCAATCATCATTTTCGGCGCCGGCGTTTTCATCCAGGAACTGCTCATTCCGTTCGTCGCGGTCCTGATCGTCGTTCTGCTGGGGATCTTCCAGCGCCGGACCCAGCTCGGCCGCGCGATGCGCGCCGTCGCCTTCAACCGGGTGGCCGCCGGCATCGTCGGCATTAACGTATTGCATGTCTCGATGTTTTCCTTCGCCCTGGCGAGCGCGCTGGGCGGCCTCGCCGGCATCCTCGTCGCCCCGGTCATCCAGGCTTCGGCGACCATGGGCCTGCTGCTCGGGATCAAGGGATTCGCGGTCGCCATCATCGGCGGCATCACCAGCGCTCCGGGCGTCGTCATCGCCGGGCTGCTTTATGGAATTATCGAGAAATTCGTCGACGGCTATATCAGCACCGCGGCCCGCGAAGCCGTGGGCTTCAGCCTCGTCATCGTCGTGCTGATGCTGTTCCCGCAGGGCCTGTTCGGACGCAGGGAACTCGTCAAGGTATGAGCCGGATCGCGCGCTACTTCAATCCGGCTTTCGTCGTCGCGGCGGCGATTCTCATCCTCGCGCTGCCGCACATCGCGGCAAACGAATACGAACTGCGGCTGATCACGCTTCTGCTGATCTACGCGATCATCGCGCTCGGCCTGAATGTGCTGGTCGGGCTGACCGGGCTGGTCTCCCTGGGGCAGGCCGGGCTCTACGCCATCGGCGCCTATACGGCGGCAATCCTCGCGACCCGCCTGGGCGTCGGGCTGGTGCCCGGCCTGATCCTTGGCATGGCGCTGGCCGGCGCCTTCGGCGTCCTGCTCGCCTACCCGACCGTGCGGGTACGCGGCGTCTATCTCGCCGTCGTCACCATCGCCTTCGGCATCATCGTCGAGAATGTCGCCATCGAATGGGACAGCTTGACGGGGAGCTGGGTCGGCATATCGAACGTGCCGGCGCCCACGCTGCTCGGCCTGCCGCTCGACACCAACGCCTATTTCATCGTCGTCGGGGCGAGCGCGCTGATCGCCTACCTCGTCAACCTGAACCTGATGAATTCGCGCTTCGGCCGCGCCATGCGCGCGACGGCCCAGAGCGAGATCGCGTCGCGATCCCTCGGCATCAACGTGGCCGCGATCCGGACTCTCGCCTTCGTCGTCTCGGCCATGGCGGCCGGCGCCGCGGGCGTCTTCTACGTCTATCTCAACAAGTATATCAGCCCGGACATTTTCTCGTTCACCGATTCGGTGCGCTTCCTCCTGATGGTCATCCTCGGCGGGTCGGGCACCGCGCTCGGGCCCGTGGTCGGCGCGTCGATCATGACCTACCTGCCGGAATATCTGCAGGCCTTCGGACCCTGGCAGGCGTTCGCCTACGGCCTGCTGCTGGCCGCGGTGATGTTCTTTCTGCCGCGCGGGATCGTCGGATCGGTCGAACACTTCCTGTCGGGCCGCATGGCCGAAGCGAGACCTGACACCGCGAGCGAGGAGCGCCCCCGCCTCGCCGATATTGTCGCCGTCAATCCGGCGGACGGTTCGGCCTGCCTCGACGCCCGGGGCGTTTCGGTCGCTTTCGGCGGCCTCGTCGCGGTCGACAAGGTCGACGAAACCGTCGACTCGGGCAAGATCCACGCGCTGATCGGGCCCAACGGCGCCGGCAAATCGACCTTCCTTAACGCGATTTCCGGGGTCTACCGGGCCGATTCCGGGAGCATCACCTTCCTCGGCCGGGATACGACGCAGTTGAACAGCCATCAACTCGCCCGCCTCGGGCTGGCGCGCACTTTCCAGAACACCGAGCTGTTCTCGAACATGACCGTGCTGGAAAACGTGCTCGTCGCCTTTCACAAGGAATACCGGTCGAATATTTTCTCGACGATCTGCCGTCTGCCGTCCTTCCAGCGCGACGAGCGGCGCTTCCGGCAGGCGGCGATGGACCTGCTCGGCTATGTCGGCCTTTCCGCCTACGCCCACGAAAAGGCGGAGAACCTGGCCTTCGGCCACCAGCGGCAGCTCGAAATCGCCCGTGCGCTCGCTCTTTCGCCGAAGCTCCTGCTTCTGGATGAGCCGGCGGCCGGCCTGACCCATTCGGAAATCGAGAACCTGATCGCGCTGGTTCGGGAACTTGCCGCCAACGGCATCACCGTCTTGATCGTCGAGCACCATGTCGAGCTGATCATGGAGATTTCCGATCACGTGACGGTGCTCGACTACGGCGAGCTGATCGCCTCCGGCAGCGCGACCGAGGTGCAGACCGATCCCAAGGTCATCGAGGCCTATTTCGGCAGCCAGAACTTCGGCGACGGACCGGCGGCCTCCGCAGAGCCCGCCGGCGGGGAGGCGTAGCCGTGGCCGCCCTGCTCGAAGTCAAGAACCTGTCCGTGACCTACGGGCATGTCGAGGCGGTGCGCGACGTGTCGCTGCAGGTCGAGGCGGGCGAGTATGTCTCGATCATCGGCAACAACGGCGCGGGCAAGAGCTCGACCCTGAAGGCCATCGCCGGGGTCGTCAAACCGGCGGGCGGCGAAATCGTCCTGGACGGCAAGCCGATCGCGGGCAAGCCCTCCTACGACGTTGTCCGGCTCGGACTGTCGATGGTGCCCGAAGGCCGCCTGATCTTTGCCGACCAGACCGTCGAGGACAATCTGTACCTCGGCGCCTACGCCCGGCGCGGCGGCGGCCGGTCACGGGAAGTGTCGGAGGATCTGGAGCGCATGTTCGCGCTGTTCCCGATTCTCAAGGACCGGCGGCAGCAATTGGCCGGCAGCCTTTCGGGCGGCGAACAGCAGATGCTGGCCCTGTCGCGGGGGTTGCTCTCCAGGCCCCGCCTGCTGATGATCGACGAGATGTCCCTGGGCCTGGCGCCCCGGGTTCTGGAAACGCTGTTCCCGGTTATCGAAATGCTCAACCGGGAAGGTCTGGCGATCCTGCTGGTCGAGCAGCTGGCCACGGTCGCCCTGCGCTATGCGCACAGAAGTTACGTTATGGAGGATTCGAGAATTCTTCTCAGCGGACCATCCCGGGAACTGGCCAGCGACGAACGTGTCGTCGAAGCCTATCTGGGACGGCGGAAGGCGAGTTGAGAAGGGATCGGGGGCCGGCCCGCACCGGTGCGGGCCGCGCTCCAAAGGGGAAAACACCTAGTCAGGAATGCCCTTAACCGGGAAAGCAAGGAGGAAGGAAATGTCGCAAATTGTCGATCTGACCCTGACGCTGGAAGACAACATGCCGGCGCACAAGCTGTTCCAGCGGCCGGTCGTCGTCCCGCATCTGACCCACGAGCAGACCAAGTCGTTCGATCTGGGCGTGCCGGGAGACCGGCTGACCTTTGCTACCACCTACATCGGCACCATCGACCATATCGCGACCCATGTGGACGCGTTCTATCACGTCAATCCGAACGGCGCGTCGGTCGACAAGATGCCGCTCGAGATCTTCATGGGGAAGGCCGTGTGCTTCGACATGACCCACATTCCCGATCTCGGCGATATCGACGTGGCCGAAATGGAAGAGGCGGAAGCGAAGGCCGGCGTGAAGGTCGACGGCCATATCGTGCTGATGAACACCGGCCTGCACAACCGCCACTATCCGGACGTCAAGGTGGTCTGGAGCAATCCGGGGCTGACGGCGGAGGCGACCCACTGGCTGGCCGACCGCAATTCGACCTTCCACGGCGTCGAGGGCCCGTCGACCGACAAGCCGTCGTGGGACGAATTCCCGAACCACCGCGTGTGCCGGGACCGGGGCATCTCGCACTATGAATGGCTGATCAACCTCGAAGAACTGGTCGGCAAGGGTGAGTTCATGTTCTACGGCCCACCGCTCAAGATCAACAACGGCAGCGGCTCGCCTGTGCGGGCCTGGGCCGTGCTCGATTGAGGGAGGGAGCGCGCCCGCCCTTGCGCCGGCTTCGGCCGGCGCGGGGGTGGGGCGTGATAGGCTGAAACGGTATGTCAGTCCGACCATCCGCAGTGGGTGACGATCCGCGGGTTCCGATCACCTTCGTGACCGGCTTCCTGGGCGCGGGCAAGACGACGCTCGTCAACCACGTCCTGGCCGATCCCGGCAGCGGCAAATGCCTCGTCATCGTCAACGAGTTCGGCGAGATCGGCATCGATTCGGACCTGATCTCCCGCGCGTCGGATGACATGCTGGAGCTGACCAACGGCTGCATCTGCTGCGCCAGCAAGGACGACCTCGTCGAGACCCTCTACACGGCGTTCATGCGCCGGGTCGGCGTGCTCGAACCGCAGATCGAGTTCGACCGGGTCCTGGTCGAGACGACGGGGATTGCCGATCCGTCGCCGCTTGCCCAGCTGCTCTACACCGATATGCAATTGAACCTGTCCTACCGGCTGGATGCGATCATCACGCTGGTGGACCTGAAGCATGTTGGCGGCCAGCTCGAAGCCAACGACGAAGCCCGGAAACAGGTGGCGATCGCCGACAAGCTGATCCTCAACAAGCGGGATCTCGTCGACGATACCGGATTTCGCGTGGCCGTGGAGGCGGTGAGCGGGCTCAATCCGTATTCGATCAAGGAGATCACGACCCATTCCGCGATCGACCTCGACAGACTGCTCGATCTCGACCTGTTCGAGCCGAAGATCCAGGACAGTTCCATCGGCGAGTGGATCGGGATCGTGGAGACTGCCGGGCGGTCCGGCAACGGGACCGGAGACAGCCACGATCACGGGCACGAGCATGACCACGATCACGGGCACCACGACGATCACGACCACGACCACGGGCACGATCACGGCCACCACGACCATGGCGATGTATCGGCGGTGTGCATCGAGGACGAACACCCGCTCGATTACCACCGCCTGATGGAACTGATGGTCGAACTGACGGAAGAGTATGGCGGCGACCTGTACCGGGTGAAGGGCCTGTGCCGCTTCGTCGGCAACGACCGCCCGGTGATTCTCCAGGGCGTGCAGCAGGTCTTCAGTCCGCCGACCCATGCCGAGGACTGGCCCGGCGGAAAGGCGCAGACGCGCCTCGTCCTGATCGGCCGGGGCCTCAAGGGCGGCGATATCGAACGACGCCTCGCAGCCTGCCGCTCGGCGTCGGATACGCCGGTGTTCGAGCGGGGCAGGGGCTCGATCTGACGGGGCGATCCGCGTAAAGGGGACAGGAACGATGAGCGATTTCGCGTTCATGACGGCGATCGAGTTGAGAGACGGGATAGCGAGGAAGGAATTCTCGCCGGTCGAACTCGTCGAGTCGTGCCTCGAGCGGATGTCCGGGCTGGAGCCGACGCTCAACTGTTTCGTCCAGACCTCGCCCGACCTGGCCCTCGATGCCGCAAGGCAGGCCGAAGCGGCCGTAATGTCAGGAGAGACGCTCGGGCTCCTTCACGGCCTGCCGGTCTCGGTGAAGGATCTGATCGCCGCCGATGGCCTGAAGCTCACCTTCGGCTCCCGGGCGATGGCGGACAATGTGGCGGCCGTTGACGCGCCCTCGGTCGGCCGGGTGCGGCAGCAGGGCGGCTGCATCGTCGGCAAATCCACGACCAGCGAGTTCGGCTGCAAGGCAGTCGGAGACAGCCCGCTCACCGGGGTGACGCCGAACGCCTGGAACCTCGCCAAGACGCCCGGCGGATCGAGCTGCGGCGCGGCGACCAGCGTCGCGGCCGGGGTCACGCCGTTCGCGCTCGGCACCGACGGCGGCGGTTCGGTGCGCATCCCGAGCTCGTTCAGCGGCCTGTTCGGCATCAAGGCGCAATTCGCGCGCGTCGGGGTTTTCCCGGCGAGCGCGACGCCGACCCTGGCGCATGTCGGCCCGCTGGCGCGGACGGTGCGCGACGGGGCGCTCCTGCTGAGCGCTGTCGCCGGTCACGATCGCCGGGATCCCTTCGGCGTCGCACAGCCCGTGCCTGACTTTTTGGGCGCGTGCGAGCGTCCGGTCCGAGGGATGCGCCTGGCGTGGAGTCCGACGCTCGGCTATGCGGAGCCGACCGAAGAGGTCGTGAGGATCGTCGAGGATGCCGTCAGGGTGTTCGAGGATCTCGGCTGCACCGTGGACCTGGTCGAACAGGTCATGGACGAGGACCCTCTCCCCATTTGGATGGCGGAGTTCTACGCCGGCGTCGGAACGCGCCTCAAGGACGTGCTGGCCAACACGCCCGAGTTGCTCGACCCGGCGGTTGCCGACGTTCTCGCCGGCGCCCTCGATCAGGAACTGGACGAGTATTACGGCAAGGTTTTCCAGCGCTACGACTTCCGCGAGAAGATGCGCGCCTTTTTCGAGGACTACGATCTGCTCCTGACGCCGACGCTTCCGGTGCCGGCATTCGACGTGAAGCGCGACGCGCCGCCGGAGCTTCCCGACCGCAACATCGTGTCGTGGGTCTACTACACCTATCCGTTCAACCTGACCGGCCAGCCGGCCGCTTCCGTGCCCGCGGGATGGACCGGCGACGGCCTGCCCGTCGGGATGCAGATGGTCTCGAAGATCCTGCACGAGGAAGACATTTTCCGCGCCGCCGCCGCGTTCGAGGCCGCCAGACCGTGGGCCGGCAGAAGGCCCGGTCTGGCCGCACCGGCCTAGGAAAGGCTCAATTGAGCAGCTGTCTCGGCAGCCACATGGCGATTTCCGGAAATGCCATGATAAGCGCCAACCCGGTCAGCTGCAGAAGCACGAACGGAATGATTCCGACGTAAATCTGCTGGATCTTTACCTCGGGCGGGGCCACGCCCTTCATATAAAACAGGGCAAATCCGAACGGCGGCGTCAGGAAAGACGTTTGCAGGTTCACCGCAAGCAAAATGGCGAACCAGTAAACGACGTCCAGCTTGGACACATGGCCGGAAAAATCGAGCAGTTCGACGATCGGCGCAAAAACCGGGATGACGATTAACGTGATCTCGATCCAGTCGAAGAAGAAGCCCAGGAAGAAAACGATCGCCATCAGGATAAACAGAATACCCCAGGATCCGAGGCCGGCGCTGTCGACCAGGCCGATGACGATGTCGTCGCCGCCCAGAGAACGGAACGTGTAGGAAAACGCGGTCGCGCCGATAAAAATAAAGAATATCATGGCGTTGGTGAGCATCGACCGCTCAACGACCTCGCGCATCAAACTGAAGGTCAGCCGCCGGTTCAGCGCCGCGAGCAAAATGGCTCCCAGTGCGCCCATCCCGGCGGCCTCGGTCGGCGTTGCCCAACCGAGGATAATCGAGCCGAGGACCATGAAGATCAGGAAGATCGCCGGGAGGAAGCCACGCAAGAGAAGGCCGATCAATTCCCGGTTGCTCGACGGGCCCAGTTCACGCGGCAAGGGCGGCGCCAGTTTGGGCCGCAGGCTGCAGAGCGTCGTGATGTAGATCAGATACAGGCCGGCAAGTAACAGGCCCGGAAAGAAAGCCGCGACAAACAGATTGCCGACGGACCGGCCGAGGAGTTCCCCCATGATGACCAGCATGATGCTTGGGGGAATCAGCACGCCGAGCGTGCCGGATGCCGCGATCGTCCCGGTCGCCAGGGGCGTGTTGTATTTGCGCTCCAGCATCACGGGCAGGGCCATGATGGTCATCATGACCACCGAAGCGCCGATGATTCCCGTCATTGCCGCCATGATGACGCCCATCGCGGTCACCGACAGCGCCAGGCCCCCGGGAACCCTGTACAGCAGGACCTGCAGGCAATGCAGAAGGTCTCTGGCGACTCCGCTTTTTTCGAACATCGTCCCCATGAAAATGAACATGGGGATGGCAATGAGCACCTGATTGTCGGCAATTCCGCCCCAAATTCGCGAGACGATATTGAAGAATTCGATCTCGGCAAAAACACCGAACGCGATACCGATGAAGCCGAAGCCGAGCCCGACGCCACCCAGAATGGCTCCAACGGGGTAGCCGGTGAATAGAAGAAATCCGAGAGCCGCGAACATGAAGAGCGGCATATAGTCGATAAAGAAATCGATCATAGCAGCTCCCTCGCCGGGCTCGGTGGGGGCTCTTCAATGGCCGTCTCCGGAAGGGCCGATGAACCGAATATTTCGACGAACTTCCGCAGAAATACGCTGACCGCGGCCAGGAGGATGAACACAATTCCGATCGGCAGAAAGGCTTTGACGATCCAGCGGTGCGGCAATCCGGTTGCCGAATCGGACATTTCTCCCAGGTTCCAGGATTTCTCCCACCAGTCGATGCCGTGATAGAAAACGATTACGCAATATGGAATGAGAAAGAACAGACAGCCCAGCATCTCGATCCACAGTTGCGCCTTGCGCGGGAGTCGTTCATGAACGATTTCGATGCGCACATGGGAGTCCTTCATATACCCCCACCCGATGCACAACAGGAACAGCACGGCATGCAGGTGCCATTCCAGCTCCTGCAACTTCGTCGAGCCGAGCACGAGAAACCGGCGCGTGACCACGTCGAAGGCGATGATCACGATGAGAATCACGCTCAGCCAGGCCACCAGCGAGCCGACAAGACTGACAAAGCGACCGAGGCGATCGCTGAAGTTGTACAGAATCAACATGCGTTCACGGAGGTTACTGTGGCGCAAATAGTTGCTCCGTGCGCTAAACGAAGTAGCGCACGGAGCAGGATTTTACCGCAATGAACCGGCTGGGATCTATTTCAGATATCCCAGATCGGACCAGACTTTGTACTCTGCACGGAAATCGGAATAGGATTTCCAGACTTTCTTGAAGTTTTCGCTCCTGGCTCTGTCCTCTTCGACGACTTCCAGCCATGCGGCTTTGAGCGCATTCAGGATTTCGGGCGACCATTTGTGGATTTTCACGCCCTTCTTGATCAGCTCCTTCAGCGCCTTGCCCTGGATCGCCTCACCTTCGGCGAGGCCCTCACGCATATTGTCGCCGCAGGCCATATTGAGGATGGTCTTGTGCTGTTTCGACAGCGCATCCCATTTCTTCTTGTTGATCATGATGTCGAACAGGGTCGACTGCTGATGCCAGCCGGGGAAATAGGCGTGTTTGGCGACCTGATAGAATCCCAGGTCCAGATCGATCGCAGGCATGGAGAATTCCGTCGCATCGATGGTGCCGCGCTCCAGCGCAGGATAGATGTCGGCGCCGGCGATCAGCTGCGTGGACACGCCGAGCTTCTGCATGACCTTGGCCCCGAGTCCGAAGAAACGCATCTTGAGGCCCTTCAGGTCGGCGAGCGTGTTTATTTCCTTGCGGAACCAGCCCGAACCTTCAGGCGCAATGACGCCGCACAGGACGGTATGGATGCCATGCGGGGCGTATAGCGCCTCGAACATCTTCTGGCCGCCGCCATAGTAATACCAGGCCATGTACTCGCCGGCGGGCGGACCGAACGGAACCGCAGCGAACAGGGCAAACGCCGGGTCGCGGCCATACCAGTAACCGGGAGTCGACCAGCAGGCGTCGACCGAACCGGCGCTCACGGCGTCGAAACATTCCTTGGGCGGAATCAGCGCGCCGGGCTCTGTGAACTGGATCTTGAACGTCCCGCCGGACGCACCGTCGACCTTGCCGACGAGGCTCTTCCCGAGCGAGCCGAGCTGGATCAGTTTGCTGGGGAAGAAGCTTCCCATCTTCCAGCGCACCCTGTCGGCGGCATCCGCGGCCGTCACCGTGCCCAGGCAGACAGCGCCTCCGAGCATTGCACCCAGGAACGACTTGTAAATTCTACGACTGTTCATTTCTGTTCTCCCACTTCTCTGTCATGGCGACCGAATTCGCCTGGAACCGGTTACTGTTCTTCGTTCGCGTCTCCCGGTCTTCATGTGGCTGACTCGAAGGCCATGCCATTGGCATGAGCCGGCGCGATCGGACTCCGGCCAACGATCTCGAATGAAACAGGGCGTTTGGCCTGGCGGACTGTCGGCAACGCCGACATCCTGAGCAATCCGGCCGCCAAAGGCCGGGCCATCCCGTCGATGATCTGCATACAGGTCGGCATATCCAGCTCTCCGGAGATGCTGGTTCGCATAGCCCGCAACACGAGCCCGATGTCCGGTGTTCCATTCCGCGTGGCCACAGAGATTGCCCGCAAAACACGCGGGATGTCAACGCCGCCGCCGGTACGCCTATCGGCCCGGCGGTCGCCGCCGCGGTGCCGGCGCCTTTGTCCGCGCTCCGGCGCGGCTTCGACCGCATCCGCCCCATCGCCCAGGGGTGTTCTTCCTGCCGGCAGACTGACGCCTCGCTTTCTTACACATGCATATGCGCCGCCAGCGTCGCTTCGGTCATGTCCGCAGCGTTGCCGGCGAGCACGACCTCGCCATGATCCATGACGATCACCCGGTCAGCGATTTCGAGGGCGAAGGCGAGATTTTGCTCGACGATCAGCAGGGCCCGCCCCGCGGCCTTGGCCTCGTGCAGAAACGCCGCCATGCGCTCGACATTTTCCTGCTGCACGCCTTCGCTCGGCTCGTCGAGCAGCAGAAGCCGTCCGGTCTCGGCGGCGCCGCGCACGAAGGAGAGAATTTTGCGTTCGCCGCCGCTGAGCGTGCCGGCCGACTGGGCCATGCGGTCTTCGAGGATCGGGAAGGCGGCCAGCAGCGGGGCATAGCGGTCGGCGTCGGCCGACGCCATCAGCGTCAGGTTTTCCCGCACCGAGAGATTGTCGAACACCGGCCGGTCCTGCGGGCAGTAGATCAGGCCGAGGCCGTGACGTTCATCCGGCGCGAGGCCGTCCATCGGTCGCCCGCCGAACGTCACCGCGCCTGACTGGAGCGGCAGGTGGCCGGTCAGGAGCCGCATCAGCGTCGTCTTGCCGACTCCGTTGCGGCCGAGCACGCAGCAGGCCTCGCCTGCCGCCACTTCGCCGTCGACCGCGCGCACGACGGTCGTTGCGCCGTAACCGCCGGTCACGCCGGCAAAGGAAAACAGCGGCGCGCTCATGCCCCCCTCAAGCCCCCCTCAAGCCGACGCGCCGACATAGACGGCCCGGACCCGGTTGTCCGCCTGGATCTCCGCGACCGTTCCCGACGCCAGCAGCCGGCCCTGGTGCAGCACGAAGATGCGGTCGGCGAGTTCGCGCACGAAGGTCATATCGTGTTCGACGATCACCGTGCTGGCGTTGAGCCGCCCGCTCACCCAGCGGATCGCTTCGATCACCTCCTGCGTCTCGGTTTGAGACAGGCCGGCGGACGGCTCGTCGAGCAGAATGAGCCGCGGCTCGGCGATCAGCACCATGGCGAGTTCGAGGATCTGGCGCTGGCCGTGGGAGAGGTCGCCGGCGCGCCGGTCCTCCTCGGCGAGAAACGGGAAGCGGGCCTGGGCTTCGCGCAGGATCGCGCTGGTCCAGCCGTGGCTGCGCATACCCAGCAGATCGCGCAGCCGGGCGCGGCCGCCCCACAGGCCGATGTTGAAATTCTCGGCCACCGTCAGGTCCGGGAACAGGCTGGGCGCCTGGAACTTGCGGCCGACGCCGATCCGGCTCAGCAGGTCGGCGGCGTTCCCGGTACGCGTGCTGCCGAATATGCGGATATGGCCGCTGCGCACCGGCAGTTCCCCGGTCATGGCGTTGAAGCAGGACGTCTTGCCGGCGCCGTTCGGGCCGATCAGGCAATAGATGCCGGGACCGTCGATCGCCAGGTCGAGCCCTTCCAGGATGCTGACCGATCCCATGCGGACCCGGACGTCGTCGAGCGCGAACCCCGTGTCGCCGGATGCCTGGGGCCGGGCCGGGCTGTCCAGGGCGCGCGGGGCGCGGCGGCGTGACAGCCGCTCGAACAGGGGCTCGACGAAGCCCATCAGCCCTTGCCGGAAATACAGCACGACGACGATGAATATGGCGGCGAGGATGACCTCCCAATAGCTGATCTCGTCCCGCAGGTCGGCGGTCAGGATGCCGATCAGGACGGCGCCGACGACCGGGCCGTAGAGGGTCGCGCGCCCGCCGACGGCGGCCCAGATCACAAGGTCGGCCGACAGGATGAAGCCGCACAGCTGCGGGGTGACGAGATTCTGCTGCGGCGCGTACAGGGCGCCGCCGATCCCGGCGAGCACGCCGCTCAGGCCGAACACGGCGGCTTTCACATTCTGCACCGCGAAGCCGCAGAACCGCACCCGCTGCTCGTTCTGGGCAACCGCCCGCCACAGAACGCCGGCCGGCGCCCGCCTGAGCCACGCAATGGCAAGCAGGCAGACCGCCAGCGCGACCGCGGAGATATAATAGAGGTCCGTGAAGTCGCTCAGCCCCGGCAGGCCGGGGATGTTCTTGAGGCCGTTGAACCCGCCGGTGACGTCGTTCCAGCTGTTGGCGATCTGGAAGGCGAGCAGGGTGAGCGCCAGCGTGATCATGGCGAAGAAGGGTCCGCTCAGGGTCCGCCCGCGGAACACCAGCAGCCCGATGCCGTAGGCGAGCAGGCCCGGCGCCAGCGCCGCTCCCGGCAGCAGGAGCAGCAGCAGCCAGCTGTCCTTGAAATGGATCAGCGACAGGCCGGAGAGATAGGCCGCCAGGCCGAAGAACATGGCCTGGCCGAGCGGCAGGAATCCGGCCTGGCCCCAGCACAGGCCGATGCCGAGCGACGCGATGGCGTAGAGGAAATACAGCGCCAGCGTGTAGGCCCAGAATTCGCCGACCAGCTGGGGCAGCACGGCGAGCGCCGCGACCAGAGCCGCGCTATGTCCGAGGAAAGAGGCCATTCGGGCGCAGCCAGAGGAACAGAATCGCGATGATGAGCACGGTGGTATAGCCGTAGGTCCGGTCGAAGAAGGCGCTGACGATGCTCTCGACGCCGCCGATGACGCCGGATCCGGAGATCAGTCCGACCAGGCTGCCGAGCCCGCCGACCACCAGGACGAAGAAGGATTTGAGGATGAAGTCCAGGCCCAGCATCGGCTGGACCGGCATGAGCGGGGCCAGCAGCACGCCGGACAAAGCCGCCAGGCAGCAACCGAAAACGAACGTGTTGCGGGCGAGCGCCGTGACCGGAATGCCGACCGAGCCGGCGAGTTCCGGATTGTTGACCACGGCGCGGATGCGCCGCCCCGTGGCGCTGCGTACGAACCACCAGACCAGCCCGGCGACCAGCGCGATCGAGACGGCGGCAAGGAGCAGCCGGTAAGACGGATAGTCCGCCCCCAGAACGTCGATGCTGTCGGTCAAAGGCACCGCCACGCTCTTGAATCCGCGGCCGTATACCGCCTCGACGCCCTCGCGCAGCAGCATGCTGAGGCCCCAGGTCGCCAGCAGCGTGTCGAACGGCCGGGCATAGAGCGGCCGCACCAGAATCCGCTCGACCGCCAACCCCAGAACGATACAGACAAGGAGCGCCACCGGCACAGCGGCGAGGAACGGCAGATTCTGGGTCTGGACGAAGAAGGCGCAATAGGCGCCGATCATGACGAACTCGCCATGGGCGAGGTTCATCACGCCGAGCAGCCCGAATACGACGGCGAGGCCGAGAACGACGACCGCCAGCGTCGAGACCTCATACACCACATTCAGGATGTTGGTGGTGAGGATCGGGTCCATCGGCGTCAGGGCTCCCGGCGCGGGCAGGGCCGCGGCAGAATCAAGGGCGGCAGCCGGAGTATATCCGGCTGCCGCCCCGAGGCGAGAAAGGAAAAGGGATCAGCTGCAGGTCTGACCGTGCGCCACTGCCTTGAACGTTTCGACGATGTCGAAGCTCGTGCCCTTGCACTCGGCGAGGTACATGTCCTTGACGACGTGCCGGTTGGTCATCACGCCCGTGCCGGTAGGCGTCCGGTAGTTGAGGTTGCTGGCCGCCGCCATCAGCTTGGCGGCATCGGTCCCGCCGGCCTTCTCGATCAGCGCCTTGGCGCAATTGACGCCGCCATAGGTATCGACCCCGATCATGGCGAGAGGCGGCGCCTTGGCGCCGGCAGCCTTCCGGTAGGCCGCCTTGAACTTGGCGTTGGCTTCGCTCTTCTCGTTCTCGAAATAGGACATGGCGCTGTACAGGCCGTTGCTGCTCTTGTCCCCGATGCCGGCCAGGGTCTGTTCCTCGAGCAGGTAGGAGATGCGCTTGATCGACTTGTCGAGGCCGAAGCCGGCGAAGGTCCGGTTGAAGTTGATGTTGTCGCCGCCGACCAGGGTGATGACCACGAGATCGGGCTTCTTCGCCTTGATGCGGGTGACGGCATCCTCGAACTTGTTGGGGGCGCCCAGCGGCACATACTCCTCGCCGACCACTTTGCCGCCGGCCGCCGCGATGTATTTCTTCGCCTGCTCGTTGGTCTTGCGCGGCCAGACATAGTCGTTGCCGATGAGATAGTAGCTTTTCGCGCCCAGCGTTTTCGCCAGCCAGGTGATCGAGGGCTGGACCTGCTGCTGGGGCGTATCGGCCGTCACAAAGACGTTGGGGTTGCATTCCCCGCCTTCGTAGAGCGGCGTGTAGACATAGGGCACCCGGCCCTTCAATGCCGCGACGATGGCTTCGCGCACCGCGCTGTCGTGCGAGCCGACCACGATATCGACCTTGTCGCGCAGCATCAGGCGGATCGCCGCCTTGGCGGCTTCGGCCGGCGGCGCGCCGCCGTCGGACGGGATGACGGTAACCTTGCGGCCGCCGATGCCGCCGCCGGCGTTGATCTCGTCAACGGCGAGCTTGGTGACGGCAGTCTGGGTCGGGCCGAACAGCGAGCCCGGACCGCTGAGCGCATAGAAGGTCGCCATCTTCAGCTCGCCGGCGGCTTGCGCGCCGGTCAGAATGGCCGGTGCGGCAACTGCCGCGCCCGAGCCGAGGGCGCCGGCTACGAAATGGCGGCGCGATATCGGTTTGTAGATTTTCTGCATCAGTTTCACTCCCTGTTGGCGGTTTCTGTCATCGGCCTGCCCGGCCGACGGGGTTAATTGCCGGCCTGCCCGGATTTCATGGAGGCGGGGCAGGTGTTGCCGGCAGGATCGCTTCGACGGCCGCGCTCAATGACAGCAAGACGCGGTCGCTACCGGCCGGTCCGTCGAGTTCCATGCCGATCGGCAGGCCGTCTGCGGAAAGGCCGGCCGGCAGTGTCACGCCGGGAATGCCGGCGAGGCTCGACGGGGCGGAATTGCGGATGAAGGTCGGGAAGGTCGGCACCTGTTCGCCGTTCAGTTCGACCGTTTCGTCATGGCCGATCGGCGCAGCGGGCAGCGGTGTCGTCGGGTAAATCGCCGCCACGACTTCGTTCGACGCGAACCAGCCGGCATAGGCGGCCTTGAGCGCCGGGCGCGTCTCGGTGAGCGCTTCGCGATAGACCGGCTCGGGAATCGCGCCTTCCTCGGTCAGCAGGCTTTGCATCAGGCCGGCGACGTCCGGGCTGGCTGCGGCGTTCGCAAGGCTGGCGAAGTCGAGCGGCAGGTTGTGTTCCGACAAATAGCGTTTCAGTTCAACAACGGTCTCGTAGAGGGCGATCGGAAAGCCCGCCGCTTCATCGAGTCCGGGCACGTCCGGCATGTCCGCCTCGACCAGCACGGCGCCGGCTGCAGCCAACGCGCCAAGCGCCGCTTCGGCGATCCGCGCGGTCTCGGGGTGCAGGTTCTCGTAGAAGTGGCCGCGCGGCACGCCGATCCGGGCCCCTTTCAGGTCCAGGCCCGGCAGTTCGCCCGGTGCGCCGGCGATCACGCTGTCGAACAGGGCGAGGTCTTCGACCGAACGGGCGAGCGGGCCGGCCGTGTCCCGCGTGTCGGAGATCGGCACGATACCGGCCTGGCTGTATCTCCCGGTCGTCGGGCGCAGTCCGGCGATGCCGCACAGGGCCGCCGGGATGCGCACCGAGCCGCCGGTGTCGGAACCCATGGCGACCGGCGCCATCCGGGCGGCCACGGCGGCCCCGGAGCCGCCGCTGCTGCCGCCGGGGATCCGCGACGGATCGTAGGGGTTGCGGACCGAACCGAAAGCGCCGTTGTTCGAGGTGATGCCGTAGGCCAGCTCGTGCATGTTGAGCTTGCCCATGACGATGGCGCCTTCGTCGATGAGGCGCTGGACGACCGGCGCGTTGCGCGCCGGCCGGTGATCGCGCAGGCCGGGGGTACCGCCGGTCGTCGGCATATCGTCGGTGTCGAAATTGTCTTTCACCGGCACCGGCAATCCGTTCAGACGGCCGCCGGACCCCGGCGCCGCCCGGTCCGCGGCTTCCAGCACCTGCTCCGGATCGAGATGGATGAAGGCGTTCAGGCCGGCGGCGGCCCTGCACTGCGCCAGCAGGGCTTCGGCATATTCGCGCGGCGAAATGCGTCCGGCGTCGATCTCGCGCAGCGCTTCCGACGCGGTCCAGTCCGTTGGTTGGCTCACTGCTATTTCCCTCTGTTGGGGTTGACCTGCGGAAAGGATTGCCGAATTGCGAATTCGACGCCCTCGGCCCCGGCGACGTGCATATCCTTCACGGCATGCCGGCCGACCATGCGCATCCGTCCCCGCGGCCCTGTCATCTCCAGGCCGTCCGCGATCCGGCACAGCTTCCCGACATCCAGGCTGCCGGCGGCCGAAACGACCCGGTGCAGGAACATCAGCCCCTCGTAGCAGGACTGGCCGATCGAGTTCAGGACCGGCGCGTGCGGACCGAACCGGCTCCGGTAGCGGCGCACGAATTCCCTGTTCTCGGGATAAGGCAGGCTGGCGAAATAAGCGGCGCTTGACAGCAGCCGCCGGCTGCATTCGGCGCCGATGCCAAGGAGGGTGTTTTCCTCGGTCAGCAGGCCCAGGCGCCAGATCCGCTCGTCCAGGCCGGCGCGGGCGAAGGCGCGATGGAAGATGACGGCGTCGCTGCCGATCAGCGTCACGATCAGCGCGTCGGGCTGCAGCCTGCGGATTTCCGCGACGATGGTGTCGAATTCCTCTGTCTCGAGCGGCACTATCGTCTCGCCCGCGATCTCTGCCCGCTGTTCGGTGAGCAGCCGGTGCGCCATGCGGTGAACGTCGCGCGGCCAGCGGTAGTCGTTGCCGATCAGGTACCAGCGCCGAACGCCGAGATGCTCCTTCATCCAGGGCAGGACCGGAGCCAGTTGCTGATAGGCCGTCTCGCCAAGATAGAAGACGCCCGGTTCATAGGCGTCGCCCTCGAAGATCGGCGTGTAGACATAGGGCAGCCTGCGGCCGATCTGCGGTCCGAGAATTTCGCGCACGCCGCTCGGGTGGGTGCCGATCAGGGCGGCGACGCCGTCTTCCTCGATCAGCCGCTCGCCTTCCCGGGCCGAAGCGGCGAACGACATGCCGCCATCGCCGACGACGACCTGGACCCGCCGGCCGAGCAATCCACCGTGCGCGTTGATCTCCTCGGCGGCCAACTGGGCGCAAAACCGGCCGGACGGTCCGTGCAGCCCGCTCGGACCGCTGATCGGCAGTAGCAGGCCGATGCGAATGAGCCGCTGTTCGTGCGCGGCGCGGCCTGTGCCCGCCGGAGCCCGCCGTCCCCGCAGGTCGGCAAGCTGCGCCGACGCCGCATCGTGTGCCGCGCTGTCGACAATCGGCCTGTCCAGTATACCGACCGACCGGTCCAAGGCGTACCTTCCTCCCTCCAGCGTTCGACCCTGTCCGCCACGTCGGCGTTGACCGCCGCCCCGGCGATGATCTGTTGGACCTTTTTGCTTGATCTCCGCGGGATTCAATCATATTTTCCTTGATATGTAAAATATTAAAAAGGCAACAAACTTCGTATGGACCGCCCCTCCGACAGCCCCGGTTCGGCGCCCGAGACTCTGACGGAACTCATCCTGCGGACGAGCGCCCAGGTCAGCAGTTCCCTCGGGATACGCCTGAAGCCCCTGGGGGTTCAGGTCGATGAGATGCGGGTCCTGCACGCGTTGAGCGCCGCCGGCGGAATGAGCATGACCGAACTGTCGGACGCCCTGGTGATCGGCGGGCCGACGCTGACCCGGATGGCGGACCGGCTGGTCAGCGAAAATCTGCTCTATCGCGCGCCGGATCCGCACGACCGGCGCCGGGTGCGGCTGCATCTCACCGATACCGGCCGGGCCTGTGCCGCCGAGGCGGCCGAAATCGTAGCGGACATGCAGCAATTGCTGACCGTGCGCTTTGCCGAACTGGATCTGGACGATCTGTCCTCGGCCCTGGCGCGCACGGCCTCGCCGCTCGACGACTGATCCGGCCCCGGTTCCATTCCCGTGCGGTGCTGCGTCCGTTCGGCTGCAATTGCGCGACCGCGCGATTCATGGCTAGACTGCGCGGCAGGTGCGGCGACTCTCGTCGCGATAGTCGGAATATTCCCGTCGCGTAGCACCTCTTGAAAATTTCCGAATGGGAGGAAATGGGATGACGATCAAACAAACGAGCCGGAGCCTGGTCCTGGCCGGTATCGCCGCGGCGGTTCTGTCCGCCCCGGCAATGGCCGCCGGGGCGAAGATCGGTCTGCTCGGCGGCATTACCGGCCCGATCCAGGGAGCCGTGCCGCCGATCATCGACGCCGCGCGCATGGCGGTGAAACATGTCAATGACCAGGGCGGTATCCTGGGCGGCAAATTGAGCATGACGCTCGGCGACTCCAAGTGCGATCCGCAGAGTTCGGTCGGCGCCGCCAACAAGCTGGTCAATGTCGAGAATGTCGCCGGAATCGTCGGCGCCCTGTGCTCCGGCGCAACCATCGGCGCGGCCAATGCCGCCGCAGTTCCGGCGGGCGTGGTCATGATCTCACCGGCCTCGACCTCGCCGGCGATCACGTCGCTCAAGGACAAGGACTTCGTCTTCCGCGTCGCGCCGTCCGACAGCTTCCAGGGCAAGGTTCTGGCCCGCGCCGTGCTTGCCCGCGGCATCAAGAAAGTTGCGCTGACCTATGTCAAAAACGACTACGGCAAGGGCCTGGCCGACAATTTCCGGGATGCGTTCAAGGCGGGCGGCGGCACCATCGCCGGCGATCAGGCGCACGAAGACAAGAAGAGCTCATACCGTTCCGAACTCGCCACCCTGAGCAAGGGCGGCGCGAAACATCTGGTCCTGGTCGCCTATCCGCAGTCCTCGGCGCCGATCATCATCCGGCAAGCGCTGGAAGGCGGCCTGTTCGGCAAGTTCATCGGTCCGGAAGCCATCTACGATGCAAAGATGTGGAAGACCGTCGGGGTCAAGAATCTCGAGGGCCTGTTCTACACCCGCCCGGCTTCGCCGGCCGGCCCGGCGCTGGACGCCTATAACGCCGCGATCAAGAAAACCTATCCGAAGAGTTATGGCGCTCTGTTCGCGGCCCAGACCTACGACGCAGCCTTCATTCTCGCACTGGCGATCGCCAAGGCCGGTTCCACCGACCGCACCAAGGTGCGCGACGCCCTGCGCGCCGTCGGCAACGGCAAGGGCATGAAGATCATGCCGGGCCAGTGGAAGGAAGCGATGGCGGCAATAAAGGCCGGTAAGGAAATCGACTATGCCGGCGCCACCGGCGACATCGATTTCGACAAGGACGGCGACATCGCCGGTTCCTATAACAAGTGGGAGGTCAAGGGCGGCAAGGCTGTCAATCTCGGCGCGGCCAAGTAGTCGCCGGTCAACCTGCACCGACAAAGCCCCGGTTCTTCGGAACCGGGGCTTTTTTTGCGCCCCTCAAGGCTGGCGGCTGCCGGTCAGGAAGCGGTCGCCCCCGCCAACCGCGGCACCGGCGCTTCCCGGATCGGCATATGGATCAGGCCGGCGAAGATGCCGAGCGCAGCGGCCATCCACCAGACGACGTCGTAGCTGCCGGAGGCGTCGTAGAGCGTGCCGCCCAGCCAGGCGCCCAGGAACGCGCCGACCTGATGTCCGAAAAACACGATGCCGAACAGGCCGGCCATGTATTGCATCCCGAAGAACTGCGCGACCAGGCCCGTGGTCAGCGGCACCGTCGACAGCCACAAAATGCCCAGGGCGGAGGAGAACAGATAGACCGACCATTCTGTCGTGGGCGCCAGAACGAAAATCGCGATGGCCACGGAGCGGAGAAAATAGATTCCGGACAGCGTGCTGCGTTTGCTGAACTTGCCGCCCAGCCAGCCGGCGCCAACGACACCGATCAAGTTGAACCCGCCGATCAGCGCGAGCGAAATCCCGCCCAGCGCGGCGGGCAGGTTGGCATCCACGATATGCTTGGGCAGGTGGACCTGGATGAAGGCGATGTGGAAGCCGCACACGAAGAAGCCGAACGTCAGCAGCAGATAGCTGCGATGGGCGAGGGCTTCGGCAAACGCGTCCCGGACGCTCTGGTCCGGCTGTCCGGCTTCCGGCTCCCCTTTGCCGGTCACGGCGAGCGCCAGCGGCACGATGAACAACAAGGAGCCGGCCATGACGTAAAGGGAGACCTGCCAGTTGTAGGCGGCAATCAGGTATGTGGCGAGCGGGACCAGCGTGAGCTGGCCGATCGATCCCGAGGCGACGCCGATGCCGAAAGCGAGCGATCGTTTCTCAGGGCTGACCTTGCGGCCGAACGTGGCGATGACGATGGAAAAGGAGGCAAAGGCCACGCCGGTGCCGATGACCACGCCCGCCGTGACGTGCATCATGATCGGCGCCGTGGAATGGGGAATCAGGGCCATGCCGGCGGCGTAGATAATTGCGCCGATCGCCAGCGATTTGCCGGAGCCGTACTTGTCGGCGAACGTGCCGGCGAACGGAGCGACGGCGCCCCAGACCAGGTTCTGGATGGCGAGGGACAGGCTGAGAATCGCGGTCTTGTTGTCGAAAAACGACACGCTGATGTCGTTCAGGTACAGGCCCATGCCCGCGCGCGCGCCGAAGCTGATGGCCCCGATCAGGAAGCCGCAGATGAGCAGAACCCAAAGGGGCACGCTAAGCGCAAAGGATTTCGACATAGATGTCCGTCCGCATCGTGCGCTGCGCCGCCCGGGACGACAGTCGCCTGTGCGCTACATAGCTGCGAACCGGCGCCGGGCAATTCTCCGCCATGCCCCGGCGGGCGCATGGTCATGTCCCGGCGGGCGCATGGTCGTATGCCGGCGCCGGGGGAAGAGCCTCGTTCAGGGCGATCGGCACGGCGCATCGGCACGGCGCAACGACACGATGTCACGATACGGGGCGACGAGGCGGCGCAGGAGCGCTGCACGAGTCCGGGACAGGTCCGGGACAGGTCCGGGTCCGGTTCCATCCGCCCGAACGGCCATTCTATCCCCAATACCATCCACATGGTGGATTAAAATGGCAATTTATCGTGAACAAAAAGGTAAAATGGAAATTATCCGTTGACGAGTTGGATTTAAGAATACTGTATTCAATCGATGCCTATCGAAGCTTTACAACGTCCGCTTTCGCTGCGCCAGCAGGTTTACGAGCGCTTGCGCACGGCTCTGCGCGCCGGCGAATACCGGCCGAATCAGCGGCTGACCGAAATCGGTATCGCCGATGCGCTGGGCGTATCGCGCACCCCGGTGCGCGAGGCGCTGGGCCTGCTCAGCCGCGAAGGGCTGCTGTCGCCGATGCCGCATGGCGGCTTCAAGGTGCCGGATCTGCAGGTCGACGACCTTAACGATATTTTCGAATTGCGCTATCTGCTCGAGCCCTATGCCGCAGGCCTGGCGGCCCGCAACGCCTATCACGAGGGCGTAACGGGCATGCATGTTGCGATCCAGACCGAGAAGCAGTGCCTGATCGATTCCGACAACATCGCTTTCGTGCAGGCGAGCCAGGATTTTCGCAACCGCCTGTTTTCGATGGCCGGGAACCGCCGCCTCGCGTCGGCGATTTCCCAGATCGAAGGCCATGTCCAGTTCATCCGGACCGAGACCTTCGACGACTGGAAGACCCGCACGGTGCTGATCGCGTCGCAGGAACGGATTCTGGAGGGCGTCCGTCTGCGCAGCGCCGAAGAGGCGGCCAAGGCCATGCGCGCGCTGCTGACGACGACGAAGAACACGCTGCTGGCGGCGCTCCAGCAGTACAAGGCCGACGCCGCGCCCGAAGCCCACTTCTAGTCCCGCTGCCGGATTTATCGCGCCCGGAGCGCATACACTTAACGGCGCTGCCATCGCCCGGCGCCGTTTTCCGCTTCGCGCCAGGAACGCCGGCCTCACCGAATCGCCTTGTTCCGCAGCCGTCCCGTGTGGGATGATCGCCGTCATTCTCAGGACAGGGAGGAGCCCCGCCATGCCGAGATCCAATTCCGCCGGAGCGCTTCTGGCCGTTGCCGGAATGACCGCGATCCTGTCGGTCGGCGCTACCGGAGCGTCTGCCCAGGTGAAACTGAATCTGGTCTACCCGTTCCCGGATTTCCTCATCTACACCAAGCAGTGCAAGCAACTGGCCGCCGACATCACCAAGGCGGCCGCGGGCAAGCTCGCGATCAACGTCCTGCCGTTCAACTCGATCAAGATGTTCCAGCAGCCGCCCGCCGTCCGCAAGGGCCGGGTCGATCTGGTCTGCACGCCCAACGCTTTCTTCGCCCGGGCGGTTCCGGAGAACGAAGCGGTTTCGACATCGTCCTCCAATCCGCAGACCGTGCGCGCCAACGGCGGCTTCGCCATGCTGGACGAGCTTCAGCAAAAGTATTTCGGCGTGAAGAATCTGGGCTGGACGTCGTCCGGCGGCCGCTTCCGCATCTACATGGAGAAAGCGCCCAAATTCAACGACAAGGGCATGCTGGACCTTGCCGGCGTGAAACTGCGCGACAACCCGATCTACGGCGCGTTCTTCCGCGCCATGAACGCGACGACCCATCCGTTGCCGGCAACGCAGGTCTATTCCGCATTGGAGAAAGGCGTGGTGAATGCCGCCGCCTGGGCCACCATCGGCCTGAAGGGCCTGAAATGGGACAAGTTCCTGCGCCACGCCGTGGAGCCGGAATTCTACCACACCGACATGGGCTGGTTCATGAACCTGAAGAAGTGGAACAGCCTCGACGCCGGGCTCCGCAAGCTGATCCAGGACATGGTGATCGCCAACGAGTTGGCGGTGCGCAAGGTTCTTCTCGCGGAATCGAAGAAGGAGCGGGCAACGCTGGCCAGGGAAGGCATGAAATTCCACACCGTGCCCGCGGCTGCGGTCTATTCGAAGCTTGCCATCGATTCGGCCTATGCCCGCATGGTCGAGCGCCTGAAGAAGGCCAAGCGCCCGACCGATCACGTCGCCAGGCTGCGCCAGCTCTGGCAGCAGCAATAGGGCGCTCGCAGTCCCGGTTTCCCCCGCCAGGGGAGCCGTCATGACGGGGGGGAGCGGCTGCGTCGGCGCCAGGGCCGGCGCCGCTCTCCCGCCGGCGCCGCCGGGTGCAGGCGGATGAGCGCCCTCGGCGCCGTCGGCAAGGCTTGGGCCGGCCTGTTATGGGCCATGATGGCTCTGGCCGCGCTCTACATCGGCTTCATCATGCTGGCGATCGTCTACATGACGATCTTCCGGACGGCGGGCTGGGCCTACAACCAGTTCGTTTTCACGCTCATCGAATACGGTTTCATCTACATTCTTTTCCTCGGTTCGCCGTGGCTCGTGCGCACCCGGGGCCATGTCTATATCGAACTGTTGACCGCGGCCGTCCCCGAGCGCAGCCGGAAGGCTCTGTCCCGCGGCATCGCCGCCCTGTGCGCCGCGATCTGCCTCGTCTGGGTCTGGTACACCTGGGGCATCTTCATCGAGCATGTCGAAGACCCGCTCGCCTTCGACGAACTCCGCGACGACCGCGGCATGCGGCTGTGGACGATCACCATCGCCTATCCCGTCGGGTTCCTGTTCATGGCGATCGAGTTCATCCGCTATGTCTTCGGCCGGCAGACCATGCACAGCGGCGAGGCGGGCGTCGGCAACGAGCGGGCCGAACTGGAGGAAACCAGGCGCAGCCTGACGGAAGCCCGCTAGATGGAGTGGTACTGGATCCTGCTGGCGCTGTTCGGCTCCATCCTGTTCCTGATGTTTGCCGGCCTGCCGGTCGGCATCGCCTTCATCGCGGTCAACACGGTCGCCGCGTTCTTCATATTCGGCCGGTTCGGCGATTTCGACACCCGGGTCCAGTCGGCCATCGGCCAGCATGTCGACAACGCGTTCGGCAATATGGCGATCTTCGCCATCGTGCCGATCCCCATGTTCCTGCTGATGGGCGAGCTGTTTTTCCATACCGGGCTCGCCAACCGGATGTTCAACGCGGTCGAGAAGCTGATGGGCCGGGTGCCGGCGCGGCTGTCCTACGTGACGGTCGCGGGCGGCACCGCCTTCGCCACGCTCTCCGGCTCGTCGATGGGTTCGACCGCCTTGCTCGGCACGCTGATGGTCCCGGAAATGACGAAGCGCGGCTACAAGAAGAGCATGTCGATCGGTCCGATCCTGGGGACCGGCGGCCTCGCCATGCTGATCCCGCCTTCGGCGCTCGCCGTGCTGCTGGGCACATTGGCCGAGATCGACATCGGCAGGCTGCTGATCGCAGGCGTCGTGCCCGGCCTGCTGCTGGCGGTGTTCTACGCCATCCTCATCTTCGTTCGCGCAACCCTCGATCCCGAGGCGGCGCCGTCCTACGATGTCGAGGCGGTGCCGGTCAGCCAGCGCATCCTGCTCTTCCTGCTGGATGTCCTGCCGATGATCTCGATCATCGGTTTCGTCATCGGCCTGATCATGGGCGGGGTCGCCACACCGTCGGAGGCGGCGGCCTACGGATCGGTCGGCGTCATCCTGCTCGCGGTCCTCTACTATTTCATTGTGCCGCTGCTGCGCGGCGATTTTCGCCGGGCCTGGGCCTTCGGGCCGCATTTCGCGGTCGCGATGTGGAAGTCGCTGTGGGGCGCCGGGCGGGTGACGGCGATCGCGCTGATGATCCTGTTCGGCTCCTCGCTGTTCTCCAACGTGCTGGCCGCCTCGGGCTCGAGCGCCGCGCTCATCCAGTGGGTCGCGGGCTTCGACGTCTCGCCCTACGTCATGCTGCTGATGATGTTCGGCATCCTGCTGCTGCTCGGCATGTTCATGGACCAGCTCGCCATGATGCTGCTGACCGTGCCGATCTTCTTCCCGATCGTGCAGGGGCTCGATTTCGGCCTGGCGCCGGAGGTCAAGCTGATCTGGTTCGCCGTCATCATGCTGCTGGCGATGGAGATCAGCTTCACGACGCCGCCCTTCGGCCTGCTGCTGTTCGTCATGCAGGGCGTCGCGCCGCCCGGCACCCGCTTCGGCGAGATCTGCCTCGCCGCGCTGCCTTTCATGGGCTGCGCCCTGCTGCTCACGATGCTGATCGTGATCTTCCCCGACCTGGCCGTCTGGCTGCCCTGGCTGGGGGGGTAGGGGGGCTGCCCCCTACGCCGCGCCGTCCGGCTCGTTCAATGCCGGGATCGCGTCGTCCGGCCTGGCGCGGATCATGTCCATGAGTTCGCGCTGGACCGCGGCGGCGCCGGGGTCGTTCCAGCGGTTGTCCATTTCCTGCGGATCGTTGGCGAGATCGTAGAGTTCGCCGCTGTCCGACAGGGCCTCCCAGGTCAGCTTGTGGGTCTTCGTGCGCACGCAGCGCAGGGAAAGCTGCACACCGGCCCGGTTCGGGTGCAGTTCCCATTCGTTGAAGGCATAGTCGCGGCCCGCGCCGTTCGGTCTGCCGTTCCGGCCGTTCCCGCCGTTCCCGATCAGCGGGCGTAGACTGGTCGAATGGCGGGCGTCGAGGCCCGGCACGGCGGCCCAGTCCGCGAAGGTTGCCGGCAGGTCGATGGTCGAGACCGGGTCGTCGACGACCTGGCCGGCCGGAATGCCGGGCCCGCGCAGGATCAGGCCGACGCGCAGCAAGCCTTCGTAATGCATCGGGCCTTTCAGGACCAAGCCGTGGTCGCCGAGCCAGTCGCCATGGTCGGACGAGTAGACGACGATCGTGTTGCCGGCCTGGCCGCTCTCCGCGAGCGCGATCAGGATGCGCCCGACATGATGGTCGATCAGCGAAATCTGGCCGTAGTAGTTGGCGATAAGGTGGCGGAGCTGCCGGTCGCTCTGGTTCGGAATGCGGCTGTATTGGCTGCGGAGTTCGGCAAATTCGCCCTCGATCTTCTTCTCGACGATTTCCCGGTGCCACCAGGGCCGCCGGTCGAAATCGCGGGTCCGGTTATCCGGCAGGTCCACGTCGTCGGGATGGTGCAGGTAGCACCAGGGCTCCGGCGCGTCGAACGGGTGGTGCGGGTCCGGGAAGCTGGCCCAGACGCACCAGGGCGATGCGCTGTCCTGGCGGATGAAATCGATGGTGCGGTCGCCGACCCAGGCGCTGTTGTGCCAGGCTTCCGGCAGCTTCGAGTTCCAGGTCTGGGCAGCGGGTCCGCCGGTCTCCCGGAAGTCGCCCCAATACAGATCGGTCTTCTCGTCGCCCCTGCCGTCGGCGTGATACCAGCGCTCGTAATGCAGCCCCTGGGGCGGCTTGCGCACCGGGAACCAGTTGTGGCCGACCAGCATCAGCTCGACATGCCCGAAGCCCATATAGGGGCCGGTCCAGTCCGGGCCGTAGTCCCGCGAACTCTCGATGCACTCCGGGCTGCCGGTCGGTTCGAAGGTGCTGTAGGTCGAGAAATGCGCCTTGCCGATGAAGCCGGTACGGTAGCCGGCGGCGGAGAGCGCTCCGGCAAAGCCGGCCTCGCCGGTTTTCGGGTCGAGGGAAATGCCGTTGTCGTGGACGCCGTGGGTCATCGGCAGCAGGCCGGTCAGGATCGAGGCGCGCGACGGCTGGCAGACGACGTTCGGCGTGATACAGGCGGAAAAGCGCGTGCCCCCGGCGGCGAGCCGGTCAAGATGCGGGGTCTTCACCTTGCGCCCCTCGAAACCGTAGCAATCGCCGCGCTGCTGGTCCGAAGTGACAAACAGAAAATTGGGTCTGGAATTTCCGGAGTCGTTCATGCGGGCTTTTTCTTTTTCGCGAAGCCGAACCGCCAGATGACGATGAGGCCGAGCAGGATGAAGGCGATGGCGATGGGATGGTCGAGCAGGAAGGCCGGATCGCCGTCGCTGAGGATCAGGGTCTGGCGCAGGGGCAGCTCGAACACCCGGCCGAGCACGAAGGCGATGATGAAGGCGAGCACCGGGAAGGCCAGCTTGCGCATCAGGTAGCCGAGCACGCTGAAGATCAGCATCAGCAGCACGGTGAACATGCCGTCGCCGCCCAGATAGGCGCCGCTGATGCTGAGCAGCACGACGACCGGATAGACGATGTTCTTGGGCACCCGCGCGGTCAGCGCGAACAGGCGCAGCCCGATATTGCCGATGACCAGATTGCTCAGATTGGCGACGATCATGGCGCCGAAGATGCCGTAGATCAGCCGGCCCTGTTCCTCGAACACCAGCGGGCCGGGCTGGACGTCGTGCACGATGAAGGCGCCGATCAGGAAGGCGGCGGCGACATTGCCGGGGATGCCCAGGGTGAGCAGCGGAATCAGGTTGGCGCCGACCACGGCGCTGTTCGCCGCCTCGGCCGCGGCGATGCCCTCCAGCCGGCCCTTGCCGAATTCCTCCGGTTTCTTCGACGCCCGCTTGGCGGCGGTGTAGCCGATCAGCGAGGCGACGCTGGAGCCGATGCCCGGGATCGCGCCGATGGCTGTGCCGATCAGCGCCGAGCGGGCGAGGGTGCGCCTGCACGAGGCGTATTCGGCCAGGGACACGCGCCGGTTCGCCGGGTCGCCGGTGGTGTCCAGCGGCAGCGCGCGTTCGTCGGTGCCCCGCGCCCGTTCCATGCCGACGAGGATTTCGCCCATCACCAGCACGCCCATGCCGACGGCGATGATCGGGATGCCGTCCTCCAGCTCGAGGATGCCGAAGGTCAGGCGCGTCGTGCCGGATTCGGCTTCGTCGCCGACCGTCGCCAGCAGGATGCCGACGAAAGCGGCGATCATGCCCTTGACCATCGAATCGCCGACCACGCCGGTGATGATGGTGAGCGAGAAGAACACCACCGCGACCATCTCGGTCGGGCCGAGCTTCAGGGCGACATAGGCGAGCGGCGCGGCGACGGTGATGAGGACGATGTCGCTGAAGGTGTCGCCCGTCACTGACGAATAGAGCGCCATCTTCATGGCCTTGAGCGGCTTGCCCTGCTTCGCGAGCGGGTGGCCGTCCATCGCCGTGACCGCCGCTTCGGGCGTACCCGGCGCATTGAGCAGCACCGCGGGTATCGCGCCGCCGACGGTCGAGCCCTTGTTGATGCCGATCAGGAAGGCGATGCCGGCGAGCGGCGTGAGATAAAAGGAGATCGGCACGGCAATGGCGATCGCCATCGGGCCGTTCAGCCCCGGGATCGCGCCGACCACGATGCCGATGATCACGCCAAGGACCACGAAGCCGATATTGTAGAGGGTGAAGACGTCGCCGAAGCCGGCGAGGACGGTTGCCAGGTCGGTCGTCATTGCCGGCGCCCCGTTCCCGATCCGCTCAAGGCAGCGGCCGTTCGAGGAGGATCTCGAAGAACAGCCAGATGACGCCCGCGGAGCCGACCGGGACGAGCGCGAGCGATATCGGGTTGCGCACGCCCATATAGAACATCAGCGCCGCGACCAGGCCGATCCCGCCGATCAGATAGCCGAGATAGTCCATCGCCACGAAGGCGGCGGCGACGATGGCGCCGATCAGCAGCAGCGTTCCGAGATTGCCCAGGCCGATCGCGGCTTCGCCGTCGCCCGAACGGGCCAGCCCGACGGCCGAGACCGCGACCAGCAGGGCGGACAGCAGCGCGACCGCCCACAGGGCGATGGACGGATAGGTCGCCGGCTGGATCGACGTGTCCTCGACGAACTCCGTATGGGCCGGAACCACCCAGAAGATCGCCGCCAGCGCTCCGGCGAGCAGCAGGATTCCGGCAAACAGTTCCGCGCGTTTCATGGCTGGATCATCGGTTCCGCTGCCAGGTTCCGTCCGGCTCTTGCGGGAAATCCTCTGCGAATGAGCGAAAACGCCGACCGAATCCCCCTCCCGCCAGGGGAGGGGGACGAGACCGCGCCGAACTCACTTGCCGAACTCCGCTTGCCACGTTTCGCAGAGCGGCCCTGAAGCGGTGGAGGAAGCGGACGCCGGTTACTTCTTCAACGCTTCCATGATCTTCCTGGCCGCCGCTTCCGCCGACTTGACGCGCGCCCTGAGCTTGTCCGGCCCGTGGAACTCGGCAACCAGCTTCATGCGTTCGTTGACCAGCTTCTTGACGTCCGGCGAGGCCACGGCCTCCCCAATGGCGGCGGACAGCTTGTTCACGGCCTCCGCCGGCATGCCCTTGGGGCCGGCCATGATGAAGAAACCGGAGATGTCGAGCAGCGGCATGCCGAGCTGGACCAGCGTCTTCTTCGCCGGATCCTGCTTCAGCGGCTCGTCGATCGCCGAAGCGAGGATGACCATCTTGCCGGCCGAGACGTAGCGGCTCTGGATGCCGGCGCCCCAGCCGATGTCGACATGGCCGCCGAGCAGCTGGTTCATCACGCCGCGCCCGCCGCGCGCCGGGACGATCTTGAGGTTTACGCCGTAGTGCCGGGCGATCAGCTTGGTGGCCATGGTCAGGCGCAGGCCCATCGAGCCGATGGACATCGAGCCCTTGGTCTTGGCCGCCTTCATGGCGTCGTCGAGCGTGTTCCAGCCCTTCTCCTTCATCGCCAGGATCCCTAGCTGGAACTTGGCGATGGAACCCAGATAGACGAAGTCGTCGGCGGTGAAACCGACATTCTTCTTCACCACCGGGTTGAAGGCGAAGGGATCGACCACGGCCATGCCGATGGTGTAGCCGTCTTTCTTCTCCTTCAGCAGGGCCTTGGCCATCACGCCGCCGCCGGCGCCGGACTTGTTCTTGATGATGAACTTCCAGCCGTGCTTGGCGGTGATCGCCTTGCTGACGATCCGGCCGAGGGTGTCGGCGCCACCGCCGGCCTTGAAGCCGACCAGCATGGTGATCGGTTTTTCCGGCCACGCGGCCTGGGCCGGGCCGGCAGGAAGAAGGGCGAGAAGGGAAGCGGCGGCCAGTGCAGCCGGCGCTGCGAACGTGAACGTGCGGGTCATGAAATCCTCCCTGGATGACCGTGAACGCTGGGTTCCGACATATCGTTGACTTTTCAACGACATCTGTCAAGATGAAATCGAAAGAGGGGGATGGGAATGTGACGGACCGGGCAAGGAACGCTGCCAGCGCGGCGCAGAAAAATGAATCGGGCGCCGCAGAAGGCTCTGCCCGACCCGGCGAAAGCGTCAGTGAAGCGCCGGCCGGAATCGGGCTGGCGGCGGTCAGCCAGTTCTACACCTTCCGTCTGAACAAGCTTTCGGTTCTGCTTGGCCGCCAGATGCACGAAGAGTTGCGGGCGCGCTACGGCCTCAAGCTCGCCGATTGGCGGACCATCGGAGTCCTGGGCGAATTCGGCCCGATGTCGCTGGTCGATGTCGCCCGGCGCGGCGCGATCGACAAGGCGCAGGTCTCGCGCCTGCTGCCGGGCCTGATCCGTCGCGGCTACGTCGCGCGCGACGCCCATCCGACCGACCGGCGGCGCGCCTCGTTGCGGCTGACCGGGGCGGGTTGGGACCTCTACGCCGAAATCCTGGTCCTCGGGCGGCAGCGTCAGGCCTGGCTGGTCGAAGAGTTGTCGGACACCGAGCGGACGACCGTGGTCGATTGTCTCGACCGGCTTCTTGCCCGGATCGAGGCCGAGCCGGCGGGGCCCTTCGCGCGCCCGCCGGCGGCGCCATGACCGCCGGGGAGCCGTCCGGCCCGTCCGGCCCGTCCGACCGGGACCGGGAGGAAGCCTGCCCGCAGCCGCTTGCCGGCCTCAAGGTGCTGGATATGGCCCATGTCCTGGCCGGCCCGTCCTGCGGCTGGATGCTCGCCATGCTCGGCGCCGAGGTTATCAAGGTGGAGCCGACGGGGGAGGGCGACCTGCTGCGCGTCGTCGACGAGGATCCGGCGCGCCGGGCCGTCGGGATGGGGCTCGGCTATCAATCTGTGAATGCCGGCAAGCGCTCGCTCGCCGTCGACTTCAAAACCGCCGTCGGCCGGGAGATCGTGCTCGGCCTGGCGGACCGGGCGGACGTGCTGGTCCAGAGTTTCCGGGCCGGCGCCCTCGATGCGCTCGGTCTCGGGCCGGACAAGGTCACGGCGCGCAATCCCCGGCTGGTCTACTGCGCCATTTCCGGCTTCGGGCAGGACGGACCGCGCCGGGGCGTGCGTGCCTTCGACCATGTCATTCAGGCGGCGTCCGGCATCATGGCGCTGACCGGCGCGCCGGACGGCGGGCCCCAGAAGGTCGGGACGCCGGTGTCGGACACCTCGACCGGCGTTATGGCGGCCTTCGCGATCCTGGCCGCGCTACACGAGCGGCAGCGGACCGGCCGCGGACGGTTTCTCGACGTTTCCATGCTGCACACGATGTTCGCGCTGATGGCGCCGCAGGTCGTCCAGACCGTGCTCGCCGATGCGCCGCCGGTCCGCGTCGGCAACAGCGCTTTCACCGGCAGCCCGACCGCCGACTGCTTCCGCTGCGCCGACGCCGATATCCTGATCGGCGCCAATACCGAAGCGCAGTTCGCCGGGCTGATGAAGGCGCTCGGCCGGGGCGATCTGGCCGGGGACAGCCGCTTTGACGCGCCGGAAGCCCGCAAGCGAAACAGGTCCGCGCTCCGCGGCGAAATCGAGAGCGCGCTGGCGACGCAGACGGCGGACCATTGGGAGCGCGTGCTGGCGGCGGCCGGCATCCCGGCCTCGGTCGTCCGCACCCTGCACGAAGCCCTGCAGCATCCGCAGTTCGCCGCCGATCCGGCGACCACCTGGATGGAGTCGCCGGGCGGCGGCCCGGCGCCGCTGCCCAACCTGCCGTTCAGGCTGGACCGGCAGCGTCCGGCTCCGCCGGCTCCGCCGCCGTCTGTCGGCGCCGATTCCCGGGCGATCCTGGCGGAACTGGGCTACACGGCCGCGGCCATCGACGCATTGATCGCTGAAAAAATCGTCGGCGAACCGGCAGAACCCGGACGGGACGCGGCGGCATAGCCGCCCGGTCCGCCGACAGAACCGTTACAGGAGCAGCTTGCCGATGGAGCCGCACAATCTCGTCATTGTCATGTCTGACGAGCACGATCCCCGCTTCATGGGGCATATGGGCCATCCCCGGATCCGGACGCCGAACATGGACCGGCTGGCGGCGCGGGGAACCGCCTTTACGGCGGCCTACACCAACTGCCCGATCTGCGTGCCGGCGCGCGCCAGCTTCGCCACCGGCCGCTACGTCCACGAGATCGGCTACTGGGACAACGCCATCGCCTGGGACGGCCGGGTCAAGGGCTGGCCGAACCGGCTGCAGGAAGAGGGGTTGTACAACGCCACGATCGGCAAGCTGCACTACCGCCGGGAGGAGGATCCCTACGGCATCGACCGGCAGATCGAGCCGATGCACATCTACGACGGCATCGGTATGGTCTGGGGCTCGCAGCGCGATCCGCTGCCGGACACCCGCGGCTCCTTCCAGATGCTGAAAGCGATCGGTCCCGGCGAAAGCGGCTACAACCGCTACGACATGCGGATCGCCGACGAGGCGGTGGCCTGGCTGCGCGAGGCGTCGATGCACGAATTTCCGCGGCCCTGGGTCCTCTACATCGGTTTCGTCGCGCCGCACTTCCCGCTGGTCGCGCCGCAGGAATATTTCGATCCGTATCCGGTCGGGGACATGCCGTTCCCCAAGCTGCATCCGCGCAACGGCTATCGCCGCCATCCCTGGGTCGAGGAGCACGCGCGATTCTCGCAGACCGACAGCCAGTTCGCCGACGCGGACGAACGCCTGCTGGCGATCGCCGCCTACCATGCGCTCTGCACTTTCGTCGACGACCGGCTGGGTGCGGTGCTCGATACCCTGGACGAGACCGGGCTCAGCGATAATACGCGGGTCGTCTACACCAGCGATCATGGCGACAATGTCGGCGCCCGCGGCCTGTGGGGCAAATCGGTGCTGTACGAGGAAGCGAGCCGGATCCCGATGATCGTCGCCGGGCCGGACGTGCCGGAGGGCCGGACCGTCGCGACGCCGGTTACGCTGGTCGATCTCTATCCCACGGTTATCGACGGCGTCGGCCTCGAAGCCACGGAAGAAGAAGCGGCGCTGCCGGGCCGGTCCCTGTTCGCCATGGCCGACGAGGGCGACGATCCCGACCGGATCGCCCTGTCGGAATATCACGCCGTCGGTTCGAACAGCGCCGGCTTCATGCTGCGCAAGGGCCGGTTCAAGTATCACTATTATGTCGGCCATGCGCCGGAACTGTTCGACCTCGAGGCCGATCCCGAAGAACTGGCCGATCTGGCGCCCGATCCGGCCTATGCCGCGACCCTCGCCGAGTGCGAGGCCCTGTTGCGCGGCATCGTCGATCCCGAGGACGCCGACCGCCGCGCCAAGGCCGACCAGCGCGCCCTGATCGAAAGCCACGGCGGCTGGGAAGCCGCCCGCAAGCTCGGCGCCCCCGCTGCGACGCCGGCGCCGGGCGCAGGATTCGAGTGAGGCAGCATGGTTTGGCGCTTTCTATACCTCCCCCTCTTCAGAGGGGGAGGCCCGACTTGAATCGGGGTGGGGGTGGTGCGTCGCGAGACGCGCAGCGCCGCATGGCGCTTCTCATCGTTCCGGCACGGCACCCCCATCCCCTTCGCTGCGCTCAGGGACTTCCCCCTCTGAAGAGGATTCCCCTGCAAAAAGCGCGCGCCGTGCGCACGCGGCCCCCTCCCCCCAACCCCCTCCCCCGGAGGATTCCTCTGCGAAAAGGAGATTCTCAAAGGGTTCGGGATGTGATTCTGTGTGGGTATCACCAATCGGGGGTCGGCGATGAGCGGCAAGGGTCAGTTG
>Ga0209754_1000625_pt1 | contig 46448 bp, 40 predicted proteins | sample MesohylBB_FD_187295 | JGI IMG/M metagenome (GOLD analysis project Ga0209754, IMG submission 187295) | Host-associated microbial community of the marine sponge Aplysina aerophoba from Gulf of Piran - sponge mesohyl, lysed by bead beating... | ecosystem: Host-associated > Porifera > Sponge >...
AACTCAGCACCGCACCCTTGGGCCCGGCCTCAATGCGCTCGATGCTGGTCTGCCGGCAGAGCTGCTTGATCGCCATGATCTCCAGCAGGTGGCGCACCGATGCGGGCGGCGGGCCGAAGCGGTCGGTCAGCTCGTCGATGAAGGCGTCGATCCCGGCCTGATCCTCGAGCGCGGCGACTCGGCGATAGAGGGTGAGCCGCACGTCGAGATCGCGCACGTAGCTCTCGGGGATCAAGACCGAAGTGCCGAGGCTGATGGTGGGGGACCAGCGCTCCGCCGGGGGCGCCTCGCCGCCTGCAGCAGCGCGTGCGGTCGCCACGGCCTCTTCCAGCATGTGCTGGTAGAGCTCGATGCCGACCTCGCGGATATGGCCCGATTGCTCGGCGCCCAGCAGGTTGCCCGCGCCTCTGATGTCGAGATCGTGGCTCGCCAGGCTGAAGCCGGCGCCGAGTCCGTCGAGCCGGTGGATGACCTGGAGCCGCTTGTGCGCGGTGTCGGTGAGCCGGTGTCCCGGTGGCAGCGTCAGGTAGGCGTAGCCGCGCAGCTTGGCCCGGCCGATGCGTCCGCGAAGCTGGTAGAGCTGGGCGAGGCCGAACCGGTCCGCCCGGTGCACGATCATGGTGTTGACCCGCTGCAGGTCGAGCCCCGATTCGATGATCGCGGTGGAGACCAGCACGTCGTACTTGCCGTCGTAGAAGTCGCCCATGATGGAATCCAGCGTGCGCGCCGCGAGCCGGCCGTGGGCGACGGCGACCTTCACCTCGGGCACCAGCCGGCGCACGCGCTCGGCGACCTCGTCGAGGTCGGCGATGCGCGGGCACACATAGAAGGTCTGGCCGCCGCGCAGGTGCTCGCGCATCAGCGCCTCACGCACGACCAGCGGGTCGAAGGGCAGGATGAAGGTGCGCACCGCGAGCCGGTCCACCGGTGGGGTTGCGATGACGCTCATGTCGCGCACGCCGCTCAGCGCCATCTGCAGCGTGCGGGGGATTGGCGTCGCGGTGAGCGTCAGCACGTGAGCCTCGGCCCTGAGCTGCTTCAGGCGCTCCTTGTGGGCCACGCCGAAGTGCTGCTCCTCGTCCACGACGACGAGGCCAAGATCGTTGAACGCGATCTGCTTGCCGAGCAGCGCATGGGTGCCGATGACGATGTCGATCGTGCCGGCGGCGATGCCGCGCCTGGTCTCGGCCTGCTCCTTGGCCGGCACCAGGCGCGAGAGCTGGGCGATCTGCACCGGCAGCCGGGCGAAGCGCTCGCTGAAGGTTTGCATGTGCTGCCGCGAGAGCAGCGTGGTCGGAGTCAGCACCGCGACCTGCTTGCCTGCGTGAACGGCGTGAAAGGCGGCGCGCAGGGCGACCTCCGTCTTGCCGAAGCCGACATCGCCGCAGATCAGGCGGTCCATCGCCCGGCCCGCGTCGAGATCGCCGAGCGCCTCGTCGATGGCGCGCGCCTGATCCTCGGTCTCGACGTAAGGGAACCCCGCGCAGAAGGCGTCGTAGAGGGCGCCGGGCGCCGTGAGCTGCGCGGCGGGCCTGGTCGCGCGCTCGGCCGCGAGCCCGATGAGCTGGTTCGCCATGTCGCGGATGCGCTGCTTGAGCTTCGCCTTGCGCGCCTGCCAGGCGGCCCCGCCGAGACGGTCCAGCGCAACCGGGCGGTCGGCCGAGCCATAGCGCGAGAGCAGGTCGATGTTCTCCACCGGCAGGAAGAGCCGGTCGTCGCCCTCGTAGAGGATGCGCAGGCAGTCGTGGGGCGCGTGATCGACCTCGAGCGTGACCAGGCCGTCGTAGCGGCCGATGCCGTGGTCTACGTGCACGACCAGATCGCCGTCAGCGAGCGCCGCCACATCCACCAGAAACTCTTCGGCGGGCTTCCGGCGCCGACGCTCCGGCCGGCTCGAGCGGACGCCCAGGATGTCCTGCTCGGCGATCACGGCGAGACCCGTCGAGACGAACCCCCGCTCCAGCGGCAGCACGGCCGCCGCCGCGATGCTCGGCGGCAGCGCGCAGGCCCCCTGCCAATCCGCGACCGGCTCGATTCCGTGCACGCCATGCTCCTGCAGCAGGCGGACCATGCGATCCCGGCTGCCGGCGCCGCCGCTCGCAATCAGAATCCGCAGGCCGCTCTCCAGAAGCCGGTCGATGTGCTCGCCGACCGTCTCGAACAGCGCCCCGTGCTGCTGGGTGCGCTCGGCAACGAAATCGCGCCCATCGCGGGCGCCGGCGTCCGCCCCGCCCTCCGCCTCGACGAAGGGCGAGCACTGCACGACCGGGCGCTCGCCAAGCAGGCGCTGCCATTCGTCGGCATCGAGAAAGAGCGACTCCGGCGGGACCGGGTGGTAGGGCGCATCTACAATCGAAGAGGAAGGCGGGTTGGCCCGAGCGCCGTAGAAATCGGTAATGGTCTCGAAGCGGTCGTCGCGCACTTCCGCCGCCCGATGGTCGAGGAGAACCGGACCTTCCGGGACGTAGTCGAAGAGTGTTTCCAGCCCCTCGTGGAACATCGGCAACCAGTGCTCGATCCCAGGGTAACGCCTGCCGGCGGAGACCGCTTCGTAGAGTGGGTCATCGCCCGTTACGGCGCCGAACGCGCGACGGTAAGCGCCACGGAATCGGGCGATCGACTGCGGCGTCAGCAGGACCTCGCTGACCGGCGCGAGGTGCAAGGCATCGGCAGGCTCCGCGCGCCGCTGCGACACGGGATCGAACCAGTGCATGGTCTCGATGACGTCGCCGAAGAAGTCGAGCCGAACCGGGCGCTCGGCATTGGGGGGGAAGATATCGACGATCCCGCCTCGCACGGCATAGTCGCCGGCCTCCATGACAGTGCCGGTGCGCACGAAGCCGTTGCGCTCCAGGTAGCCAAGCAGGGTTTCGACATCGCGCGACGCCCCGGCCGCGAGGGGAAGGGTCGCGTCAGCCAGCATCGTGCGGGGCGGCACCCGCTGCACCGCCGCATTGACCGTGGTGAGCACGACCTTGGGCCGGTCCGCGCCGTCACTCAGCAGGCGGACAAGGACGGCGAGGCGCCGGCTCGCAATGTCGGCGCGGGGCGAGACCCGGTCGTAGGGCAGGCAGTCCCACGCCGGGAACGTGACCTGGGCGCAATCGGGATCGAAGAAGGCGAGCATCGCGGCAAGCCGCGCGAGCCTGGCGTCGTCGCGGGCAATGTAGAGGACGGGCGCGGCCTGCGCTTGCGCGAGGCCGAGCAGCACCGCAGCGGCGAAGCCCTCGGGAACCCCGCCGAGGCTCGTCGGCCCGGGTTGGGCCAGGGCACGCAGGCAGCGGTCGGGAACGAGCGCGGTCAAGGGCGGCGATCGCGGTGCCGGCTCATGGCCTCGCGCCTGAGCCGCGCCATGAAGGGCGTATCGTGTTCGGCAGGAACCGGCGCCCGCCCGCTGATCCAGTTCGTGATGTCGACATCGCTCGCCCGCAACAGGCGTTCCGCCTGCGCCACTTCCTCTGGCGGGAGTTCCTGGCCGAGCCGGGCGATGACATCGCCAACCAGGAGGTCGGTCTCCTTGGTACCGGTGCGCGCCGAACGATAGCGGAGCCGCCTGCGCCTGGTTTCGATGTCGAGTCCTTCGGGCATGGCCTGTGCGGCCTCGGTGCTGCGGGCGCGTTCAGCCCGCCACGACGGCGGCCGGGTCGCGGCCGACAATCTGGCGGTAGATGTCGGGGTCGGTCGCGCCCTCGCTGCCGATGACAAGCACCCGGGAGGCTTCGCTCAGCCCCAGGGCCTCGCGAGCCCCCGCATCGCCAGCCGCGGCGATCAGCCCGGCGAGGGAGGCGGCACCGGATTCGCCCAGCACGAGCGGCGGGTCTCCGGCGGTGGGCGCGGCGGCGCGGCGCATGGCGCCGGTGGCACCGTCGTCATCGAGCGCCATGAAGGCGAAGGCGCCTCGCTCCAGCACCTGCCAGGCCAGGGGCGAGACCTCGGCGGCGGCAAGGCAGGCCATCACCGTGCCGAGATCGCCGGAGGCAGGGCTCGGCTTGCCGTTGACGGCGCTCTGGTAGAGGCAGTCGGCGGTCGTCGGCTCCACGACCACGCCCTTCGGGCCGTCGGCGCCAAGATCCTGACGGAAGGCGCCGATCACGGCGGCAGCGAGCCCGCCGACGCCCGCCTGGACGAATAGATGGGTCGGCACCACGCTGCCCAGCGCTTCCCTGATCTCGTCTACCAGCATGGTATAGCCGTGCATGACCCGGCTGGGCGCCTCGTCGCCGCCCGCGTGCGAGGTGTCCGAGACCAGGAGCCAGCCCCTGGATTCGGCTTCGTCGGCGCAGGCCTCCACTGCCTCGTCATAGCTGCCGGCGATGCGCACGATGTCGGCGCCCTGGGCGGCGATGGCCCGCTCGCGGCCGATGCTCACGGGGCCGGGCAGGAATACCGTGCAGCGCGCGCCGGCGCGACGCGCGCCCCAAGCCACCGCGAGCCCGTGGTTGCCATCGGTCGCGCAGCACGCCCTCACGTCCCCCACGCGTGCGGCGGCCCGGCCTGCAGCGATATCTGCTACGGAGACGTCGTCTCCCAGCCGCTCGCGCAGCAAGTGCACCACCGCGTAAGCGCCGCCCAGCGCCTTGAAGCTGCCGAGGCCGAAGCGCCCGCTCTCGTCCTTGAGCCAGAGCGTCCCGATGCCGAGTGTACCGGCGAGTCCGTCCAATCGGTGCAGCGGGGTGGGCCCGTAGCCTTCGAAGCCGGTGATCGCGGTGCGCGCCGCGGCGCGGCGCTCCGGGAGGATCACCGCCTCGGCATCGTCGCCGCTCCCTGGTGCGGGCGCGTAGCGCGGGTTCACGTGGAGGTGGAAGGGGACGGTCATGGCGCGGCCCCGGCTCAGCGCAGGTCCGCGAGCAGAGGCATGACCTCGTCCGCGAAGCGTTGCAGCTGCGCCGCCTTCCCGCTCTCCGGCGCGAGCGTGTTCACCACGAGGTGGCGCACGCCGGCCTCGTGAAACGCGCGGATAGCCGCCGCCACGTCCGTCGCATCACCGAGCGCGCAATAGCGCTCGGCCGCGCGGCTGAAATCCATGGCGTAGCGGACGCTCAGGAACTTGGCGGCGAATTCGAGGGCGGTTTCGCGATCCTTGTCGAGCCGGGCGAAGAGCAGATGTGATGTGCCGAAGCGATCCAGGGTGCGTCCGGCATCGGCCGCTGCGGCGGCAATGGTCTCGAGCGAGCGGCGGTAGCGCTTGGGGTCGATGACGTAGGACATCCAGCCGTCGGCGAGCCGGCCGGCGCGGCGCAGCGCGGGGTCGGCGCGGCCGCCGCACCAGATCGGCGGACCGCCCGGCTGTGCCGGCGGCGGGTTAATCGCGACTTCGGGGAAGGGGTAGAAGCGCCCGTCATGGGCGACCGGGCGGCCGGACCAGAGCTTGCGCAGCACGCGAATCCCTTCGCTCAGCCGGGCGCCACGTTCATCCACCGGCACGCCGCAAAGCTCGAACTCGGTGGGGAACTCGCCGCCGACTCCGACGCCGAAGATCACCCGGCCGTTCGAAATCGTGTCGAGGGTCGCGACCTGCTTCGCTACGGGCGCCGCATGGCGTAGCGGCAGGAGATAGACCGCCGTGCCGACGGTGAGCCGGTCGCTCAGCGCAGCGGCCTGCGCGAGCTGCATCAGAGGATCGAGGATCGGGCCCGCGAAGGCCACGTGATCGCCGGACCAGATCGAATCGTAACCCAGCGCATCGAGCAGGCGCACGGTCTCGGGCAGGTCGCGGCCGGCGGCCGCCCCCTCCTCATCGTTGTATCCTGTCGGCGCCAGCACATTCTGATAGCCGATGCTCAGTCTCGGCTCGAGGGGTAGGTCCACAACCGGCTCCCGCGTTGGAGAAAATGGCCGCGCACTTTAGAGCGTATCCGTTTCCCACGGAAACGCTCTGGTTCTTTGCCGCTCACGGCAGCCGGCCGTCCTGGATCTCGCGCGCCTACCGGCGCGACCGGCCGGAGCAAATTGCGCAGCGCCGCCCGGTACGACGGCCGCAGAGGGTCTATACGGGTTGTGCGATCCGGGCCGGATCGCCGGTGTCGAGAGAGGTGACGCGGCGCATCTCGCGCCGGTGCTGGGTGTCGTCGAAGGGGCGCGCCCGGTGCATCGTGGCGCGGTTGTCCCAGATCAGGAAGTCTCCGCTTCGCCAGGTATGCCGGTACACGAGCTCCGGCCGGGTCGCGCGCTCCATGAGGTCGCGGAGGAGCAGCCGGCCATCCGGGACGGGCCGGTCGAGTATCCGTGACGCGTGCGAGGCGAGGTAGAGGGAGCGCCGCCCGGTGCGCGGGTTCTCCAGCACCAGGGGCTGGATGGCGCCCTTGAGCCGGTCGCTCTCCTCCTCGGAGAAATCGAAGCCGAGCGTGATGCGGGAATACGCGATCGAGTGGTGCACGCGGAGGCCTTCGATGCGCGCTTTCGTCTCGTCTTCCAGCTCATCGTATGCCGTCCGCATGTCCGCGAACTCGGTGTCGGATGCGACCGGCGGCAGCACGAGCGCGGCGAGCATCGAGTAGCGGCCGCGCGGATCCTGAAACGACGCGTCGGTGTGCCAGAGGCGGTTCGCGAGGCCGTAGAGGCGCTTCCGGTCGTTCGATTCCAGGACCTCACCGCCCCCGCCCACGTTCGAGACGTCGGTCAGCGCTTCGTCCCCGAAGCGGCTCTTGTGCAGGACGCTGATGCCGGTCTTGCGGTGAAGCTCGCCGTCGAGCCGGGTGGCGAAATCGAGCTGCTCCTCGCTGGAAAACGACTGGTCCCGGAACACGAGCACCGCGTGCTCGTCCATGCCGGCCCGGATCAGCTCCAGGGTCTCGTCGTCGCGCACCTCGCGCAGATCGATCTGGCTGGTCTCGGCGGCGAAGAGAGGGTGGAGCTTGCGGAACTGGAGTGTCATCAGGTCTCGCCCGCCTGCGGGCCGGTTTCGATCGGCAGCTCGGCGTCGTGCGCCCACTCTCCCAACGACCCGTCGTAGAGGGTGAGGTCAGGGTAACCAAGCTGGTGGAGGAGGAAGAGGCCGACGGTGGCGGAGATGCCTCCGCCGCAATAGGCGACGACCTGGCGGTCCGGGGTGATCCCGGCTTCCTCGTGAAGGCGCCGCGCCTCGTCCAGCGTCACGAAGGCGCCGTTCGAGGGATCGAGGAGGCTGGCCGCAGGCACGTTGAGGCTCCCCGGAATCCGCCCCGGGCGTCCGTAGCGGCTCGGGCCCTCGCCGAGGTGGAATTCGGGTGCGAGCGCATTCACCGTGGCGGTGCCGGCGTCGCCGAGTCGTGACAGCACGTACCCGCTGTCCACGAATTGGCCCGGCTGCAGCGTCGCGGTGAACCGTGCCGGCGGGTGCTTCGCCGGCTCGGAGGAGACGGGGCGTCCCTCCGCCTTCCACTTCTCCCAGCCGCCGTCGAGCACCGCCGCGCCGCCGAAGCCGTAGGCGCGCAGCATCCACCAGACCCGGGTCGCCCACATGATGCTGCCGGCCGAGTAGAGCACGACGCGGGAGTCGTCGCCGATGCCGAGCGCACCCATGGCATCCGCGAATTGCTCGGCGGACGGCGCCATGAACTTGAGGCGCGTATCCGGGTCGGAAATCTGCCCCTGGATGTCGAGGAATACGGCGCCGGGGATATGCTCCGCGTCGTACTCGGCCCGGCCGGAGACGACGCGGTAGGGGGCATCGTCGCCGGGCTCCGCCGGCTTGAGCCAGGTCGTGCAGTCCACGATGCGAAGCCCCGGCGCACCCAGGCTCGCCTCTAGGTCGCCGGTCTCGATCAGCGCCTGCGGCTCGCGCCAGTTGGTGAGGTCGGCTCGGCCTTCGGTCATCAACGGTCTCCCTTGAGCTCTGGCCGCAATCATATCAGGGCGCGGCAAGGCGGTCGCCGCAAACGCCTGCGTCCCTTCAGTGGTCGCTGAGCAGCGACCCGCAGCCGTAGATGCGGTCGTCGAACCCGTTGGCCCGGTAGGCATGCCAGACGATCGCGGCGTTGATGGCGATCACCGGCTTTCCCAGCCAGCCTTCCGCCTCTGCCGCGAGCCGCACCATCGAGAGGTTGGTTCCCACCTGCACGATGGCGTCCACGTCCGGGCCGTCGAGCTCGCGCAGCACCTGCCGGAGCCTGTCCGGGGTCACCGCCGCGATGGCCGTCGCGCTCGGACATTCGAGGTCCACATAGCGCGTCACCGGGAAGCCCGATTCCTCGAAGTAGCGGACGATCTGCTCGCGCATGATCGGCTGGTACGGGGTGAGCACCGCAATGCGCCGGGTGCCGAGGGTCTCCAGGGCGGCGCTGCACGCTTCTGCGCCCGTCGTCACGCCGAGCCCGCAAAGCCTCCGGGCGCGTTCGCGGAAGGTCGCGTTGCCCGCGCGGCCGCCCCAGAAGGTGGGCGCCGACATCCCCATCACCAGATAGTCGGGCTCGCAGGTCATGACGTCGCGCACCGCCGTCTCGAAGGCCCCGTCCACCTGCTCCAGAAGCGCAGTGAACGCGTCGTTCGAGTCGAGAGCCGGGCTCTCAATGTACATCCGCCCGGTGTGAAGGGTGACTCCGGGAATGCGGAAGAGATGGTTGAAGTCGGCCTCCACGATCGTGTTGGTGGAGGGCACGATGGCGGCGAGCTTGGCGCGGAAAGCGGCGATGTCGGGCATGGCAGTCGTCTATTGACCGTCCGGCATCTCGCCGCCGAGTTCGGGGTAGATGGGGAAGGTGCGGCAGAGGGCCCGCACCTCGGCACCGACGGCTTGCTCGACCGCCACTTCGCGCCCGTCCTTTGCCGCCATGGCGTGCAGCACGTCGGCAATCCAGCCGCCGATGCGGCGGAACTCGCCTTCGCCGAAGCCCCGCGTGGTCCCGGCGGCCGAGCCGAAACGCAGCCCCGAGGTCACTCTCGGCGGCTGCGTGTCGCCCGGCACCGCGTTCTTGTTGCAGGTCAGGCCGGCGGCCTCGAGGCTGTCGGAGGCTGCGGCCCCGGTCAGCCCGAGCGGCCTGAGGTCTGCCACCAGCAGCGGCGTATCGGTGCCGCCCGCGACGATGGCGATGCCCCGCTCCATGAGCGTATCGGCGAGGCAACGCGCATTGGCCAGAACCCGGGCCGCGTAGGCCTTGAACTCGGGCTTGAGCGCCTCGCCCAGGCAGACCGCTTTGGCCGCGACTGCGTTGAGGATCACGCTGCCCTGCACGCCGGGGAAGACCGCGCTGTCCAGCTTGCGCGCGAGCGCCGCGTCATCGGTGAGGATGATGCCGCCGCGCGCGCCGCGCAGGTTCTTGTAGGTCGTCGCCGTGGTGACGTGGGCGTGGGGCAGGGGGCTCGGATGCGCGCCACCCGCCACCAGCCCGGCGAAGTGAGCCATGTCGGCGAGCAGGATGGCGTCGACCGAATCGGCGACCCTGCGAAAACCGGCGAAGTCGATCGCGCGCGGATAGGCCGAGCCGCCGCAGATGATGAGCTTGGGCCGATGCTCCTGCGCCAGGCGCTCGACCTCGTCCATGTCGATGAAGCCTGACGCATCGGTACGATAGCGGACCGGGTTGAACCACTTGCCGGTCAGGTTCGGCGCCGCGCCGTGGCTCAGGTGGCCGCCGGCATCCAGCGCCATGCTCAGCACCGTGTCGCCCGGCTCGAGCAGCGCGAGGAAGACCGCCTGGTTGGCCTGGCTGCCGGAGTGGGGCTGGACGTTGGCGAAGGCGCAGCCGAAGAGCTGCCTGGCCCGTTCGATGGCGAGGGCTTCGATCTTATCGGCGAACGCGGCGCCGCCGTAGTATCGCGCGCCGGGCCGGCCTTCGACGGTCTTGTTGGTGATGACGGAGCCCAAGGCATCGAGGCTCGCGCGGCTGACCAGGTTTTCCGACGCGATCAGCTCAATCCCGTCCTGCTGGCGCGCGAGTTCTCCTGCCAGGGCCGCATGGACCTCCGGGTCGACGATTCGCAAGTGGTCGAGAAAGTAACCCGGCTCGCGCGCCGGCGATCCGGTCATGGGGCGGTCATGCAGCCGGGGCAAGCAGGCAGTCGTCGGCGAGCGGCACCACGGGCGAGAAGTCGGTGTGGTGCTTGAACTCGGGCCGGGCGAACGCGGTCTGCGCGTTGGCGACCGGGTTGAGGATGAGCGAGAAGATCGCGCGGTCCCACGGCGACATGTTGCCCGGCGAGCCGTGGACCATCAGGTCGCCGAAGATGAGGACCGTGCCGGGCGGGCCGAGCGCGGGCGTGATGCCGCCCACTGCGATCAGGTTCGTGACGGTCTCGCGATCCACCACCCAGAGCGGATAGCTCGTGCTGGTCACGTCGTGGAAGGTCGGCAGCGGCTCGTGCCGGTGGGAGCCGGGAATGAAATAGAGCGGCCCGTTGTAGTGGCTCACCTCGTCCAGCAGGATGTGCAGGTTGAGCGCCTGCGGTGCCGGCACGCCGTCGTCCCGGTGATGGGTGGCGAAGTCGTAGTGCCACTGCCAGACGTCGCCCTCGAAGGCCGCCTTCACGTTGACCTTGACCTGCTGGATGTAGAGCTCGGGGCCGGCGATCTGTTGTGCCGGCACGACCAGACGCGGGTGGCGCGCGAGGCGGTCGAATAGGCCGCTTCGCTGGTGCAGCCCCATCATTGTGCGGGGCACGGCGCCCACCTTCTCGCCGATGTTGGCCTCGCTCTCCTCATCGAAGAGCGGCGGCAGGGCGGCGCGAATCGTCGCAACCTCGGCCGGCGAGAAGAGGCCGGGGAGGATCAGCAGGCCGTCCCGGCGGAATGCCTCAAGTTGTTCGCCCTTCAGCTTCAATGGGCCGGCCTCGCCGACTGCTCACCACCCTGGTCGCGAGGGGCGCGGGGTTCTCCCTGCAGCGACAGGGAGAACCCCCGAACCCTCTTGCGAATGCGCGATGGCCTACTCGGCGGCGGCGGGCGTCGCGCTCCGCCGGCGCTTGGCGAGCGCGATCTCGTTCGGCGCGCGGTGATAGGCGCCGTCCTTCATGATCATGAGCAGGTTGTCGGTGTCCTGCATGATGGAGACGTCCTTGGTCGGATCGCCGTCCACCAGCAGCAGGTCGGCGAGGTAGCCCTCCTTGACCATGCCGACGTTGAGCCCCATGAGCTCGCCACCCCACTTCGTGGCGCCGATCAGCGCCTCGGCCGGTGAGTAGCCGAAATGGTTGACGAAGTGCTCCATGTCGCGGGCATTGGCGCCGATCGGGTTCCAGGCGAAGCCGTAGTCGCCCCCCGGCAGGGCCCGAATGCCGCGCTTCCGCACCTCCTTATAGGTGCGGATCGTGTTCTCCATCTTGTAGAACATGTTGTAGCTCTCGGCGACCTCGCGGGTGATGCCCCACTCGCCGGCTTCGTGCGCGAAGGTGTAGACGATGCCGAAGGCCGGTGCCATGAAGATGTCCTTCTTCTTGGCTTCCAGCATGTCCAGGGTCTTATTGGTCGCGTAGTCGGCGTGGTAGATGATGTTGATGCCGTGCTTGAGCGCGAGCCGCACCGCCTTGTCGGCTCTCGCGTGGGTGAGAATGTTGACACCTGCCTCGCGGGCGACTTCGGCCGCCGCAGCGACCTCGGCGTCGAAGTAGGTAATCTTCTCGGACTGCCCGGGCGCGCAGAATTCGTCGCCCGAGATGTTGATCTTCAGGTTGTCCACGCCTTCCCGCACGCAGAGCCGGCAGGCCTTGCGGACTTCGTCCGGACCGTCGGCGATGTAACCCACCGACTCCTGGTGCATGTGCCACATGCGCTCGTCGCCGAGCCCGCCCGACGACACGATCTCGGGCGAAGCCGCCTTGATACGCGGACCCGGATAGCGCCCGGCGTTGATCACGTCGCGCAGCACCGGCTCGATCCGGATCTTGTTGTAGCCGACACCGGCAGCCGAGAAGAGGCTCGTGAAGCCGTGGTCGAGCATCGTCCGCGCATTGTCGAGCGCGAGCACCATGTGCTCCTCGGGCGGAAGCCGCCCGATCTCCGGCAGCGTCGTCGAATCGATGTAGCAAACGTGGGAGTGGGGTTCGACCAGCCCTGGCATCAGGGTGGCGCCGGCGCCGTCCACGACGGTCGCGCCATTGGCCCTGATCTTGCCCTTGCCGCGCGCGACCTTCTTGATGAGGTTGCCCTGCAGCTTCACCTCGCCCGCGTAGGGGCGCTTGGCGTTGCCGTCGAAAATCGTCACGTTCTTGAAGAGGGTCTCTGCCATCGTCTCAGCCTCCGCCTCTGGCATGCGCGGCCGCGGTCCCGCGAGCCCATGCCGCAGGGGTCAACTCGTCGCGCCGCTCCGGGCGGCGCACGCCGCTGCGTGTAGCTTAGGCGCCCCTTTCTATGCCCGCAATCGCTAACCCGCGCCGGCGGTCAACTTCCGGGAACCCAAGGCGCGCTGTACAAGGGTGCAGCCCCGGTCTATGACCCGCTCGCCAGCACGGAGTACAACGATGAAGCTCTATTCGAGCCCGGCCACGCCCTTCGGCCGCAAGGCGGCGATCGTGGCACGGGAGCACGGCATCGCGCTCGATATCGTGAACGTGAACCCCTTCGAGTCGGAGGAGCTGGAGCGGCTCAATCCGGCCAGGCTCATTCCGGTGCTGGCAATGGACGATGGCACCGTGCTCTACGACAGCCACGCGATCTGCGCCTACTTCGACGAGATCGGCGCTGGGCCTTCGCTCTATCCCGATGACGACCGCTGGGACTGGCAGCGGCGCATGACCCTCGGCACCGCGCTCACGGAGACGAGTGTCCAGTGGCTCTTTCAGAAGCGCCAGCCGGCGGACCAGCAAAGCGTCAACCTCAAGACCCACTTCGAGAAGCGGGTGCGGCGCATCACCAGGGCGCTCGACGGCGAGGTGGACACTTTCGCCGCTGCGCCCTTCCGTATGGATCATATCGCCGTCATTTGCGGTCTCGGCCACCTGGAGTTCCGGCACGACGACTCGTGGCGGGCGGATTGCCCCGCGCTTACGGCGTGGTACGAAGACATACAGAGCCGGCCGAGCGTCGCCGCGACTCAGCCCTCGGACTGACGCCAGGAGGAAAAAAGAGCCATGATCGATCTGCACTACTGGCCGACGCCCAATGGCAAGAAGGTGACCATCCTGCTGGAGGAATGCGGGATGCCCTATCGCCTCGTCCCCTGCCACATCGGGAAGGGCGATCAGTTCGAGGATTCGTTCCTCAGCATCAGCCCCAACAACCGCATGCCCGCGCTGGTGGACGACGACCCGCCCGGCGGCGGCGCGCCGGTCAGCGTCTTCGAATCGGGCGCGATGATGATGTACATCGCCGAGAAGGCCGGGCGCTTCTATCCGCAGGACCTGCACGGCCGCTACGAGGTCAACCAGTGGGTCGTGTGGCAGATGGCGAACCAGGGTCCGAAGTTCGGGGAGTTCGGGCACTTTCGCCGGCTGGGCGACGAAGAGGGCGACCAGACCTACGCCATCACTCGCTTCGGCAACGAGGTCAACCGGCTCTACGGAGTCATGAACAACCGGCTCTACGACCGGTCCTATCTGGCAGGCGACGATTACACCATCGCCGACATGATCTCCTATCCCTGGGCCGTTTACTGGGAATCGCAGGGCCAGGACCTGGGCGACTTCAAGTGCTTCAAGCGCTGGTTTGAGGAGTTGTCTGAGCGCGAGGCGGTGCAGCGCGGCATGGCAGCGGGCGAAGACCTGCCCGAGGACCCCGACACCCTTTCGGACGAGGAGAAGGCGCGGCGGCACGCGTTGCTCTACAACCAGCGGGCGCGCCCGGCGCCGGGCTGAGAGAGCGCGGCCCGCGCACCCTCCTCACCCTAGTCCTTAGTTTAATCAGTTCCCTCAGTCGCCGGGCGCTCACTCCGTTCGATCGTGCGCCCCGCGCGCGTTGACGCGCGACGCTCCGCGCTGCGCGCGCGGCGCAGTCGCGCCGTCCGGGCCGCTGCGCGGCCCGGCTTTCTTGTGGCCCATGTCTTGGGCGGCGGCGCCTCGTCAAGTGACGGCCTTCCAGTCCCCCGCCGGCTTGAGCTTCTTGGCCTCGGGGATCACCTCGGCGCCGAAGCGTTCGATCTGGTCGAGCTGCTCGGAGAGTTCGCCCGAGGGGCAGTCCAGCATGCAGACCGCCATCGAGAAGCCGGCGTCGGCGAACGATGCGAGGTCCTCGAGAATCTGCTCAGCCGTACCGGTGCAGGTGAGGCGGGGATTCGCCTGCGCGGCCGGGTCGCCGGCGTCGGTGATGCGCGCGGTGGCGGCGCAGAGCATCAGGAAGTCGGCAGGGCTCCGGCCCTGCGCCTCAAGCTCGCGGCGCACTTCATCCTGGAGGGGGGCAAAGCGACCTGCCTCCACGTGGGAATCGAGGAAGAGCGGATAGAGCCCGTTGCAGAAGCGTGCCGCGCGCCGCGCGCCCCGGATCGTGTTGCCGCCGAAGACGATCGGCGGGTGCGGGTTCTGCTGCACCGGCTTCGGGTCCTGGGAGACGTCCCTGAAGCTGTAGTAGTTGCCTTCGAAGGTGGCGAGGTCGCCGGTCCAGGAGGCCTTGTAGATCTGGATGCACTCCTCGGTGCGCCGGTTGCGCTCCTCGTAGTCGATGCCGACCGCGTCGAACTCCTCGACCATCCAGCCGACGCCGACGCCCAGCATCAGCCGGCCTCCCGAGAGCTGGTCCACGGTCATGAACTGGCGCGCGTCCGAGAGGGGGTGGCGGTAGGGCGCGATGAGAACGCTGGTGGCGAGCTTCAGGGTCGTGGTGTGGACCGCCACGGCGCCCATGACGACGGCGGCGTCCAGCATGTTGTGGCGGCGCTGGTAGGCGCGCTGGCCGGACACGTTCGCGGTGTGGAAGCTCTCGGAAGCGTAAGGCATGCAGACATGGTCGGGATACCAGATCGAGTGGATGCCCGCGCGCTCGGCGGTCTGGGCGACCCGGATCGGGTCCATCTGCTCCGCCGGCGTGTGGTGGAGGAACATGTTGACGTCGTCCCGGTAGGACTGACCGTGGGTGTTTCCGTAAAGCCCGACTTCCATGATGCTGCCCCTTTCGTTCGCCCGGTTTCCGGCGCGGCGGGATTATGCCGCCCGCATCGCTTGCCTGGAAGCGCCGTCGCGCGCGCGGTAGCCTCGCGGCGCCGGGCGAGTCGCGGGACCGCGCGGCCCTGACACATACGGAGCGAGGGCGCTCATGCGGGTCTTCATTGCCTGTCTCGGGACCGAGACCAACACCTTCTCGTCGCTGCCGACGGGCGAGCAGACCTACCGGGACACGGCGGTCTACGACGACGACGCGACGCGCCATGCGCCCAATCCCTTCAGCCTGCCCCTGCACATCTGGCGCGAGCGCGCCGAGGCGGAGGGGCATAGGGTGATCGAGGGGCTCTGCGCCTTCGCGCAGCCGGCGGGGCGGACGATCCGCCGCGTCTACGAGGGTTATCGCGATCGCATCCTGGAGCAGGCGCAAGCGGCGCTGCCGCTCGACCTCGTGCTGGTCAACATGCACGGCGCGATGGTGGCGGAGGGCTACGACGACTGCGAGGGCGACCTGCTGGCCCGGCTGCGCGCGGTGGTAGGTCCGGACGTGGTGCTGGGCGGCGAGCTCGACCTGCACTGCCACATCACGCCGCTCATGCTGGAGGCGGCGACGGCGCTCGTCACCTACAAGGAGTATCCCCACATCGACATCGGCGAGCGGGCGGAGGATCTGTTCCGGCTCTGCCACGACGCGGCGGAGGGGCGCACCGCTCCCGTGATGGCCGCCCACGACTGCCGCATGATCAGCATGTGGCGCACCACGGATGAGCCGATGCGGACCTTCGTCAACGACATGAAGGCGCGCGAGGGGAGCGACGGAATCCTCGCCGCCTCATTCGGGCACGGCTTTCCCTGGGGCGATGTGGCCGAGGTAGGCGCCAAGACCCTGGTGGTGGCCGACGGCAATGCCGACAAGGCGGCGGTGCTGGCCGCCGATCTCGGCGCCCGGCTCTGGGCGATGCGCGAAGAGACGCGGCCCACGGCTGTCGGGATCGACGACGCCATCGATCGGGCGCTGGCCGTCGACGGCGGGCCGGTCGTTCTGGCGGACGTCTCGGACAATGCCGGCGGCGGCGCGCCGAGCGATTCCACCTTCATCCTGGAGCGCCTGATCGCGCGCGGCGTCGGCGACGCGGCGAGCGGGCTCTACTGGGACCCGGTGGCGGTGCGCTTCTGCATGGAAGCGGGGGAGGGGGCCTCGCTCCGGCTTCGCATCGGCGGCAAGTGCGGCCCGGACTCGGGCGATCCTGTGGACCTCGTGGTCAGGGTCGAGCGCATCGTCACCGGTGCCGCGCAGACCTTCGGCGCGGCCCGCAACAGGATCGGCGATGCGGTGTGGGTGCGCGCGGAAGGCAGCCTCGACCTCGTGCTCAACACGGTGCGCACGCAGGTCTTCCATCCTGACGCCTTCGATGCCGTGGGGCTCGATCCGGCAAGCAAGAAAATTGTGGTGGTGAAGTCCACCCAGCACTTTCATGCCGGCTTCGCCCCGATCGCTAAGGAGATACTCTACGTCGCGGCGCCCGGTGCCATCGCGCCCGACTTCGCGGCGATCCCCTACACCAAGCTGGCGAAGCCCTACTGGCCCAGGGTCGAAGACCCGTGGGCGGATCGGAAAGGGGAGGGATGACATGGCGATGGACTTGATCGTGCGCGGCGCCAATCTGCCCGATGGGCGCGTCGGCGTGGACATCGGCGTGCGGGACGGGCGCATCGTTGCCCTGGAGCCTGCACTGGAGGCCGAAGCGGGGCAGGAGATCGACGCGACGGACCGGCTGGTCACGCCGCCCTTCATCGACGCTCACTTCCACATGGATGCGACGCTGGCGCGCCCTCTGACCGACGCCCTGCCGCGCCCCGAGCAGTCCGGCCTCCTCTTCGAGGGAATCTACCTGTGGGACGAGCTCAAGAAGCAGTTGACCCCGGAGGCGGTTGCCGAGCGGGCGATGACCTATTGCGACATGGCGATCGCCCAGGGCATCCAGGCGATCCGCAGCCATGTGGACATATGCGACGCGAGGTTGACCGGCGTCGAGGCACTGCTCGAGGTCAAGCGCCGGGTCGCGCCTTACATCGACCTGCAGCTCATCGCCTTCCCGCAGATGGGCTATTACCGCTACCCGGGCGCGCAGGACCATCTGCGACGGGCGCTCGACATGGGCGTCGAGGTCGTCGGCGGCATCCCGCATTTCGAGCGCACCATGGCCGACGGCACCGAGTCGGTGACCGAGCTCATGGAGATTGCGGCGGAACGCGGGCTCCTGGTCGACATGCATTGCGACGAGACCGACGACCCGATGTCGCGTCACATCGAGACGCTTGCCAGGGAGACCCACCGCCTCGGCCTGCAAGGGCGGGTGACGGCCTCGCACCTGGCCTCCATGCACGTCATGGACAACTACTACGTCAGCAAGCTGATCCCGCTGATTGCCGAGTCCGAGATCGGCGTGACGCCCAACCCCCTCACCAACATCGCGGCGTGGGGACACAACAACGGCAGCTATCCGAAATGGCGCGGCATGACGCGCGTGCCGGAGCTGAGAGAGGCCGGCATTACGCTGGCCTTCGGCCAGGATTGCGTGATGGACCCGTGGTACGTCTACGGCTGCGCCGACATGCTGGAGGTCGCTCACATGGGCTCGCACGTGGCGGGCATGTTCGGGGAGGACGAGGTGCGGGCCTGCTTCGACGCGATCACCGTGAACCCGGCCAGGATGATGCACCTCGATGGCTACGGGCTGGAGCCCGGCTGCCACGCCGACATGGTCGTGCTCCAGGCCGCAGACCCGCTGGAGGCGATTCGGCTGCGGGCGACGCGGCTCGCGGTGATCCGCCGCGGCGAGGTCGTCGCGCGCACCCCGGCTGCCGTGACGGAGCTCAGCGTGCCGGGGCGGCCGAAGAGCGTGGCGCTGACCTACAAGGCGACCGACCCGGGTTAGCTTCGGGTCGCGTGTTAGCGTCGCGTCGGCTCCAAGCGTTCGATCCGCCGGGCGGGCTCGCGGCCCGCCAAGGCCTGAGAGGCCGCTCGGTAACCCGAGAAATCTCACGTTGTCTCACGTTGTCTCGGTTTATCTCGCTTCCTCCCGGTACGACGTCCGCTAATGGTGTACACAGGGGCGCCGGGGCGGCCGGCAGCGGTCACGAGAATGGGAAAGGACGGAGCGATGTTGGGCAGGGTGGAGAGCGTCTGGCGGTACCCCGTGAAGAGCATGCGGGGCGAGGAGGTCGACGAGATCTTCGTGGCCTTCACCGGGCTGATGGGCGATCGGGTCTATGCGATCGCGTCCACCGCCGCAGACCCGGCGTTTCCCTGGCATACCGCGCGGGAGCAGGAGGACCTGGTACTCTACCAGGCGCGCTTCAAGGAGCGCGACGGCACGCTCAAGCCCGACAACATGGAAGCGGCGATGGGCCACCCCGCCAATATCCACGCGCCATTCCCGGAGGCCGAGGCCTTTGCCGTCGAGGTCGAGCGCCCCGACGGCTCGGTCCTGAATATCGAGGACCCGGCCTTCCTGGACGGGATCAAGGACAGGTCCAAGGGCGCGCTCTCGCTGCGCTTCACGCAGCGCAGCCTGGTCGATTGCCGGCCGGTCACGCTCTTCTCGCTCCAGACCGTGGGCCAGCTTGCGGACGAAACCGGCATCGATGTCCACAAGCTCCAGTTCCGCGCCAACTTCTACGTCGATTGGGCGGAGCAGGGCGGCTTCTACGAGGACGAGCTGGTGGGCCGCAGGGTCACGGTGGGCGATGCGGTCGAGCTGATGGTCGTGGAGCGCGACCCGCGCTGCAAGTTCATCACCATCCACCCCGAGACCGCCGAGACCACGCCCGCGCTGCTCAAGCAGGTCAACCGGACGCGCGAGGGCTTCGCAGGCGTTTACGCCGCGGTCATCAAGGAAGGGCCGGTCAAGACCGGCGACGAGATCGCGTTGGTGGACTGAGGGCGGCAGACCGGCCGCCGTTCTTTCGATAGCGGGAGTATCGCGACATGGCTGATTCCCAGCCGCGTTGGCAATTCTGGATCGACCGGGGCGGGACCTTTACCGACATCGTGGGGCGGAGGCCCGACGGCGCCCTGGTGACGCGCAAGCTCCTCTCCGAGAACCCGGAGCATTACCGCGACGCGGCGATCCAGGGCATTCGGGAACTGATGGGCGTCGCCGCCGGTGCGGCGATCCCCGGCGACGAGATCGACGTCGTCAAGATGGGGACGACGGTGGCGACCAACGCCCTGCTGGAGCGCCGGGGAGACCGCACCCTGCTGGTCACGACCGTGGGCTTCGCCGATGCGCTCCGCATCGGCTACCAGACGCGGCCCAACCTCTTCGACCGCCAGATCGTGCTGCCCTCGATGCTCTACGAGCGCGTCGTCGAGGTGGACGAGCGGGTGATGGCGGACGGTACCGTGCTCAGCGCCCTGGATGAGGCGGCGGCGCGGCCCTTGCTCCAGGCGGCCTATGACGACGGTATCCGCTCCGTCGCGATCGTCTTCATGCACGGCTATCGCTTCCCCACGCATGAGCAGGCGGCGGCCGAAGTCGCGCGCGAGATCGGCTTCACCCAGATTTCGACCAGCCACGAGACGAGCCCGTTGATGAAGCTCGTGAGCCGTGGCGACACCACGGTGGTCGACGCCTACCTCTCGCCCCTGCTGCGCCGTTACGTCGATCAGGTGGCGGCGGAGCTGGGCGGCACGCGGCTCATGTTCATGCAGTCGAGCGGTGGCCTGACCGACGCCACGCTCTTCCAGGGCAAGGACGCCATCCTGAGCGGGCCGGCCGGCGGCATCGTCGGCGCGGTGGAGACCGCGGGGCAGGCAGGCTACGGCAAGATCATCTCCTTCGACATGGGTGGCACGTCGACGGACGTGGCGCACTATGACGGCGCCTACGAGCGCGCCTTCGAGACCCTCGTCGCGGGCGTGCGCATGCGCGCGCCGATGATGCTGATCCATACCGTGGCGGCGGGCGGCGGCTCGATCTGCTTCTTCGATGGCTCGCGCTACCGCGTGGGCCCTGAGTCGGCGGGCGCCGATCCGGGCCCGGCAAGCTACCGGCGGGGCGGGCCGCTCTGCGTTACCGACTGCAACGTCATGCTGGGCACGCTGCAGCCGGAGTTCTTCCCCCATGTCTTCGGTCCGGGCCAGGACGAGGCGCTGGATGCCGACGTGGTGCGCGAAATATTCGCGGCGCTGGCGGCGGAGATCCGCGAGTCGACTGGCGACGAGCGCACGCCCACCGAGGTCGCCGCCGGCTTCCTCAAGATCGCGGTCGAGAACATGGCCAACGCGATCAAGAAGATCTCCGTGCAGCGCGGCTACGACGTGACCGGCTACACCCTCAACTGCTTCGGCGGTGCCGGCGGCCAGCACGCCTGCCTGGTGGCCGATGCGCTCGGCATAACGACGGTGCTGATCCACCCCTTCGCCGGGGTGCTCTCGGCCTACGGCATGGGCCTCGCCGACATCCGTGCGCTCCGGGAGAGGGCCGTCGAAGCGCCTCTCGACGACGCGCTGATGCCGGCGCTGACAGGGGAGCTAGACGATCTCGCTGCTCAGGCCGAGGCGGAGCTGCGCGAGCAGGACATCCCCGATGCGCGCATCGAGATCCTGCGCCGGGCGCACATCCGCTACGAGGGGAGCGACACGCCGCACCCCATCGAATTCGGCACGCCGCAGGAAATGCAGGCGCGCTTCGAGGACGCGCATCACCGGCACTACGGCTTCCTCATGCCGCAGAAGAGGCTGATCGTCGAAGCGGCGGCGGTCGAGGGCATCGGCGTGATGGCGGAGACCCAGGAGTCGGACCGGGGCGACCACGCGGCAGCCGACACGCTTCCGCAACTCGCGACCGTGCAGGCTCACATGGAGGGGCGCACGCACGACACCCCAGTGTTCGACCGAGACGCCATGCTGCCCGGCAACCGCGTCACCGGCCCGGCGATCATCCGCGAGCAGACGGCCACGACCGTGGTCGAGCCCGGCTGGCAGGCGGAGCTGACGGCGAAGAGCCACCTCGTGCTCACCCGTGTCGTTCCCCTGGAGCGCACATTCGCAGTGGGCACCGAGTGCGATCCGGTGATGCTCGAAGTGTTCAACAACCTCTTCATGTCCATCGCCGAGCAGATGGGCGTGACGCTGGAGAACACCGCCTATTCGGTGAACATCAAGGAGCGGCTCGATTTTTCGTGCGCGCTCTTCGACCCCGACGGCAATCTGGTCGCCAATGCGCCGCACATCCCGATCCACCTGGGCTCGATGGGCCAATCGGTGCGCACGGTGCTGCAGGAGAACCGCGGCGCCCTGAAGCCGGGCGATGTCTACGTGGTGAACGCGCCCTACAACGGCGGCACCCACCTGCCGGACGTGACGGTCATCACGCCGATCTTCGACGAGGCGGGGGCGGAGATCCTCTTCTTCGTCGCGAGCCGCGGTCACCACGCCGATATCGGCGGGCGCACGCCGGGCTCCACGCCGCCGGACAGCCGGACCGTGGAGGAGGAGGGCATCCTCTTCGACAACTTCAAGCTGGTGGATGCCGGCGTCTTCCTCGAGGACAAGCTGCGCGCGCATCTCGCCGCCGGCCGCTACCCGGCGCGCCAGCCTGACCACAACGTCGCTGATCTCAAGGCGCAGATCGCCGCCGGCAACAGGGGCGTCGGCGAGGTCCACCGCATGATCGACCAGTTCGGCCTCGACGTGGTCCACGCCTACATGCGTCACGTCCAGGACAATGCGGAGGAGCAGGTGCGCCGCGTCATCGACGTGATGGCGGACGGCGAATTCACGTATCCGCTGGACGAGGGCGGCAAGATCAAGGTCAAGATCAGCTTCGACAAGGAGAGGCGCGAGGCGACCGTCGACTTCACCGGTACCAGCGCCCAGCGGCCGACCAACTTCAACGCGCCGTCGGCGGTCTGCCGCTCGGCCGTGCTCTACGTCTTCCGCACCCTGGTGGACGACAACATCCCGCTGAACCAGGGGTGCCTGAAGCCCATCAACATCGTCATCCCGAAGGGCTCCATGCTGGCGCCGGAGTATCCGGCCGCCGTCGTGGCCGGCAACACCGAGACCAGCCAGGCGGTGACGGATGCGCTCTTCGGCGCCCTCGGCGTGCTCGCGGCGAGCCAGGGGACGATGAACAACGTCATCTTCGGCAACGACACGCACCAGTACTACGAGACGGTGTGCGGCGGATCGGGCGCGGGCCCGGGCTTCGACGGCACCTCGGCGGTGCACACGCACATGACCAACACGCGGCTCACCGACCCCGAGGTGCTGGAATGGCGCTACCCGGTGATGCTCGACACCTTCTCGGTGCGGCGCGATTCCGGCGGCAGGGGAGCCTATGTCGGCGGCTCGGGCTGCGACCGGCGCATCCGCTTCCTGGAGGACATGGAGCTGGTTGTCGTCTCCAACCACCGCATCGTGCCGCCCTACGGCATGGCCGGCGGCGAGCCCGGCCAGTGTGGCCGCAACTGGATCGAGCGGGCGGACGGCACCGTGACGGAGCTGGAGGGACGGGACGGCACCCATGTCGGGCCGGGCGACGTCTTCGTTCTGCAAACACCGACGGGAGGCGGTTACGGGCCGGCGGCGGAACGGGCGGAGCCGCTCTCGGAAGCGGCCGAGTAGGGGCGCCTCCGGCATCCGCTGAAAGAGGAAGGATCGACATGACGCTAACGCTTGATGAAGCCAACCGCATTGCCCAGGGCGCGATGGAACACGCGCAAAGCCTTGATATTCTCGTCTGCGTCGCGGTGTGCGATGCGGGCGGAAAGCTGGTCTCGTTTCAACGCATGGACGGCGCCATCTGGGCTGCCGTCTATGGCTGCCAGGGCAAGGCCGCCGCGTCGGCCGCGTTCGGCCGCCCGAGTGGCGACCTCACCGAGCGCGCGGACCATCCCACCTTCCGCGGCATCGTCGCGGCCGACGGCGGCCACATGATCTTGGGCCGCGGCGGCGTGCCGATCATCCGGGACGGCCAGGTCATCGGCGCCTGCGGCGTCGGCGGCGGCACCGGCGAGGAGGACGAGGAGTGCGCCAGGGCGGGCGTCGGGCGCATTGAATCGTAGCCTGCTCGCGCCCGCGTCGTTGGGCACTGAACGTCGTTCGAGCGTCGTGCGGGGCGCGGTCGGTCACCCGTAGCGGTAGTCGCGCCGCGCGCCTTTCGGCGTGATCCAGCCTTCGCTCAGGTCTTCGGCGATCATGGCGGGGTCGCGCTCCGCCACATCGCCGTAGCCGCCCGCGCCCGGCGCGATCAGCCGGACGCGGTCGCCAGGCCCGATCGTGGCGTTCGCGAATTTGCTGGGCGAGGTCTTGCCGAAGGCTTCGGTGAAGGGGCGCCAGCCCTTGCCGCCGGTTTCCTGATAGAAGAGCCCGCCCGTCGCGCCCGGACCGCCGCCGAGGAGGCCCCACGGGCGCATCTTGTGGCGGTCGGAGACCGAGCTCACCGTGATCTCGGTATCCATGCAGCGAAGGATCTTGGCCAACGCGTGGGCGCCCCGGAACTGGCCGGGCCCGGCGGTATCTGGCTGCAGCGCGTACTCCTCGATCATCCACGGATAGCGCACCTCGAACACCTCGATCGGCACCATGCGCGAGTTGCCGTTGATGCAGTTGATGACCTCGTTGCCGTCGGCGAAGGGGCGCCCGCCCCAGGCGGCGCAGGTGAAGTCGTAGCAGACCACGTAGTCGCCGGACCGCGGGTCGGTGGCGCCGAAGAGGAAGTTGCTGTGGGTGCCCGCGTCGGTGGCGAAGGCGCGATCGGGCACGCATTGCGCGAGCGCGGCGATGATCGTGTAGGCGATGCGGATGTGGGTCTCGGTGTTGCCGCCGACGCAGGTGGCCGGATAGTCCGCGTTCACCAGAGAGCCGCCGGGCGCCACCGTCTTGATCGGGCGGAAGCAGCCCGAGTTCTTGGGGATCGACGGGTCGGTGAGGTGCAGGATCGCGTTGTAGGCCGCGGACCACGCGACCGAAAGCACCGCGTTGATCGGCCCCCGAGCCTGGCCGTCCGTAGCGCCGTAGTCGACCACCACCTCGTCGCCCTGTACATGGACATCGACGTGGATCTTGTAGGGACGGTCCTCGATGCCGTCGTCCTCCATGTAGTCGGCGAAGCTGTAGACCCCGTCGCGGAAGGCGGAGAGTTCGGCCCGCATCCGCGCCTCCGCGTAGTCCATCAGGTCGTTGACGGTCTTGCGGAAGGTGTCCGGCCCGTACTTCTCGATCAGCGCGCTGAGCCGGGCGGCGCCGACGTCGACGGCGCTGATGAGGGCGCGGAAGTCGCCGTAGTTGGCGCGGGGCGTGCGGTAGTTCGCAAGCAGCAGCTTCCACACCTCGACCACGTCCTCGCCGCGCTCCTTGATCTTGACCGGGGGGACGCGCATGCCCTCGTGGAAGATCTCGGTGGCCTCGCCGGCGAAGCCGCCGGGGACCATGCCGCCGACCTCCGCCACATGGCCGATGGCGACGGCGTAGCCCATCAGCTCGCCCCGGTAGAACACGGGCTTGATGAAGGTGTGCTCGGGCGTGTGCATGCCGCCCCGGTAGGGGTCGTTGTGGACGATGACGTCCCCTTCCTCGACCTCGTCGTGGGGAATTTCCTGGGCCGAGGTCTGCAGCACGAGCGGCAATCCGCCGATCTGCGAGGGGTTGAACTCGGCAACCCCGATCAGCTCGCCCCGCGTGTTGCCGAGGCCGCAGGTGAAGTCCAGGCCCTCGTTGAAGATGGTCGAGTAGGAGGTCTTCATCATCGTGATGCCCATCTCGCGGCAGATGGATACCATCGTCGAATCGATGATGTTCATGGTGACCATGTCCATGGGTGGGACCTCCTGAGGGGTGTCGCTCTCCGGGCGGCGGCCACAGTGGCCGAGCGCGTTCCGGGCCGCAAGCGGGCGGGCGCGGCGTCTCGACGTTTCGCTTGTTATCAGTCGAAGGGTTCGAGGGTCGCCTGTATCTTGCGCGTCAGGCCCTTGCGCACGATGCGGTAGGAGGCCGCGAGCCGGTGGTGAAGCTCGTCCTCCGGGAGATCCAGGGGGAGGTTGATCCAGGAGCGGTGGAAATAGGGCGCCTTGCGGCCGACGCCCATCTCGATGAGCATCTCGGCGGTCGCGATGCTGTCGGTCTTGATCGAAACTCCCGGCAGCTTCGAGCCGATGCAGGCAAACATCTTGCCACCCACCTTCCAGGCGTCATGCCCGCCGCCCCAGGGATCCGATAGCTCCGCGCCGGGGAAGGTCCGGCAAATCGCATTGACCGTATCGCGGCTCATTCGTTACCTCCCGTTGGCCACGACGGATCAGACGAAGATGTCGTCCGGCAGGATCGCGGAGACGACCGTGTTGGGCACGGCAGCGATGCCGTCCACGGTCACGTCGACACCCACGCTTGCGATCACGTAGGCCTGGATGCGGCTGAACCCGCGCTCGTGAACGAGGTGGTCGATCATGTTGAGCAGCGCGTTCTTGGTCGCGAGGTTGATGTCCTCGGCGCGGTTCATGCCGTCGCTTTCGATGCAGAGCCCGGTGGTGGCGTAGTAGCCGCCGCGATCGAGCGCGTGGCCCACGGGGGCCGTGTCCCGCCTGGAGTAGTAGATGTCGCGGATGCCGCGCTCGGCGGCCAAGCCCTTGCGGAGGTCGAAGCGGGCGCGGAGCGTCGTGTTGGTCTCGATGGCCGTGCCGCAGCACTCGCTGCTGCCTTGTGCGAAGTGACCGTCGCCGGCCGAGAACAGGGCGCCCTCGGTCCAGACAGGGAAATAGACCGTGGTGCCGGCTGTCATCTGCTTGGTGTCGAAATTGCCGCCGTGCTCGCGGGGCGGCATGGTACGGAGCGCCTCGCCGTCGATGGCCGGGTTGCCTGTGATCGCGCCGTCGGCCGAGGGCGGCAATGCCAGCCCGCCGGCGGCGATGAGATCGTTCTCCCGCGCTGCTATGCGCGTGAGCAGATCGCGCGAGGGGGCGACCCCCATTACACCCATGAACGGCGCACCGGGGATGCGCACGCCCGGTATCTCGTCGCAGACGGCGCCGTCTGCGGTCTGCTCCCACTTTGCGCAGAAGGGCTCGTCGAAGACGTCGCGCAGGTATCCGAAGCCCGGGAGGGCGAGGGTGAAGCCGTAATCGCCGGGGATCACGTCCAGAACTTCCACGACCAGCAGGTCACCAGGCTCCGCGTCCTTGATGGAGACCGGGCCGGTCAACGGATGTACGAGGTTGAGATCGAGGCTCAACAGCTCGTCGAGGGTGGAATCACGCGATATCAGCGCATCGCCGCCGTCGCGCGTCTCCATGAGCACCTCGTCGCCCGGCTCGATGGAGAGGATGGGCGGAACGTCGGGGTGCCAGCGGTTGTGGCCCGTGCCCGGCTCGTCGGAGAGCCTCCTCGACTGGTCGATGCGAATTTCGTGTGCCGCCATCTCGGGTCTCCTCGCCAGTTTGAGAGAGGCTTTGCGATCGGGAGCCCCTCGATCTTACACGGCCATCATGACCCGCCCCAAACACTCCGGACCATGGTGCGGTCCACGGCGTGGGTCGGGTGCGCCATCATCGCCCCATGAAGAGCCAGAGCAATCAAGCCTCGGCAGCCGAGCCTGGCGTGCGGGCACAACCCTCTCCCCCGCGAAAGTCTCCATCTTTCTGCGCGCGAGACCTTTCAGGCTCGCGCGACTCGAGCTTGCGAGGCATCGCGGACGACGGCTGCCTATGCGCGAAGGCAGTGGACAGGTGCCGCCAAATTCCTGGAGTGTCCCAGAGTATCGCGCCATGACTCGGGGTTGCGCGTCAGTTAGCATCGGCGCCGACCCGCGCGGCGGAGGGACGCCGAGCGAGGAAGGGAGGGACCGATGGAAGGGCAAGCCGCAACCAATCTCAGCCTCGAGCAAATGGATGTGGAGACGACGCTCCACGCCTTCACCCCGATCCACGAGCACGAGAAATCCGGCCCGCATATCATCACCAACGGCGACGGCATCTACGTCACCGACAACAAGGGCGACACCTATATCGACGCGATGGCCTCGCTCTTCTGCGTCAACGCGGGCTACGGGCGGAGCGAGATCGGCGAGGCGATCGCAGACCAGGCCCGGAGCTTTCCCTACTTCCACACCATGGCGGGCCACGCCAACGAGCAGCAGATCAGGCTGAGCGACCGGCTCATGGACCTGCTGCCGGACAACATGAGCCGGATTCTCTACGCAAGCTCGGGCTCGGAGGCGAACGACGCCAACGTCAAGCTCGCCTGGATGTATCAGCGCTGCCGCGGCAAGCCCGAGAAGCGCAAGATGATCGCGCGGAGCATGGGCTATCACGGTGTGACCGGCATCGCGACCAACCTCTCCGGCCTGCCGCTCATGCACGAGGCCTTCGGGCTGCCGCTGCCGGGGTTCCTGCATACCGAGAAGGGGCACTACTTCTGGGAGGGCGAGCCCGGCGAGAGCGAACGGGACTTCTCCAAGCGCATGGCCGCCGCCCTGGAGGAGCAGATCATCCAGGAGGGGCCGGAGACCGTCTGCGGCTTCATCGCCGAGCCGGTGATGGGAGCCGCCGCCTGCGTCGCGCCGCCGGACGGCTACTTCGAGGAGATCCAGGCGGTTCTCAAGCGCCACGACGTGCTCTTCATCGCCGACGAGGTGATCACCGGCTTCGGCCGGCTGGGCTCCTGGTTCGCGACCGAGAAGTACGGCCTCGATCCCGATCTGATGACGCTGTCGAAGGGCATCACCAGCGCCTACGTGCCGCTCTCCGCCTCGGTCATCTCGGACCGCGTGTGGGAGGTGCTGCACGAGGGCTCGAAGGACATCCCGATCTTCGCCCACGGGCACACCGCGAGCGCCCATCCGCTCGCCTGCGCCGCCGCCAACGCCAACCTCGCGCTGATGGAGCAGGAGGACATGGTGGGGAACGCGGCCTCCACCGGCGCCTACTTCAAGCAGCAGCTCGAGGAGCGCGTGGGGTCCCATCCGCTGATGGGCGAGATTCGCGGCGACGGGCTGATGCTCGCGATCGAGCTGGTGGCCAACAAGGAGACCAGGGAAGAGCTCGACCTGGAGTGGGACTGCTCACACCGGCTCTTCGATCTTTGCCTGGAGGAGAAGCTGATCACGCGCGGCTTCTTCGGCCACAACTCGACCTCGTTCGCGCCGCCGCTCTCGATCACACCGGCGCAGGTGGACGACGTGATCGACCGCTTCTCCCGCGGCCTCGACAAACTGACGGCGGACCTCAAGTCGGAGTACGGCTTCAGCCCGGCGGGCTGAGTTGTAACGGTCGAATACGTCTCCAAGTATCGCGCAAATGCGACGGAGGGCAGGCACGGGTGCCAGTTTGTGTGGGTATGGTGAAATCACTATAATGCGGGATAAAGGGTGACACGCTGAGGCCGGTCGAGTGGGTCGCTTCGAGCAAGGCGGATTTGAGGCGTTTTCCGGAGGCTGTGCGAGCGCACGTCGGCTTTGCGATCTACCAGGCCCAAACTGGTCTCCGTCATCGCGACGCAAAATCGCTCAAGGGCTTCGGCTCCGGCGTTCTGGAGGTTGTCTCACGCTATGACGGAGACACCTTCAGGGCGGTCTATACGGTCCGTTTCGAGGCGGCGGTCTATGTCCTGCACGCCTTCCAGAAGAAGGCAAAGCGGGGTGCGGTGACGCCGAAGCGGGAACTCGATGTGATTCGGCGACGGTTGGGGGCTGCCGAGCAGCACTACCGTGACACACTTGGCGGGGACTAGAACCATGGACAACCCGGATCAGACGGTCGAACGCGGCAGCGGCAATGTTTTTGTCGACCTCGACCTCCCGGACGCCGATGCGCACATGTTGAAGGCCGAACTCGTCAGCCGCATCGATGGCATCGTCCGGCAGCGCGGCATCACCCAGACCGAGGCCGCTCGACTGCTCGGCCTGTCGCAGCCCGATGTGTCGCGGTTGCTGCGCGGCGACTTTCGCGCGTATTCGCTGGAACGCCTGTTTCGCCTGCTGACTGCGCTCGGACGCGACGTGGACATCGTCATCCGGCAACCGCGTTCGGCCGGCGGCGGCAGGCTCCGAGTCGCTGCGACCGACATCAATTGACGGTACCATCGCGTCGATGCCCGCGGAGTCATAGTGAAATGGTTCCTTAGGGAAGGGCCCGAGGACAGGCTCCCGCGCTGCAATGGCGAGGGGAGCGCCGGCAACGGCGAACCGCCGTGGATGGCTGGCTTCGGAGTGCTGTCCGATCTCGCGGACGAGAACCGGCGCGTCCTCGCTATCATCGAGGATGAGTTCGAGAGGCTCCCGCGCGAAGACTCCGCGTGATCCTCGTTTCCCGATAGCGTCCGCCTCGTCACCCGCTGCCCCCTAAGCCGCCTGCTTGGACTTGAAGCCGTTCTCCTCGATCCAGCGGGTGGTGTCGTCCAGCGCCAGGGTGAAGCGGCGCATCATTTCCTCGACCTCGGCCTCGGTCATCACCAAGGGCGGGGCGAAGGCGAGGCTGTCGCCGGCGAGCGCGCTCCTGATGATGAGGCCGTGCTCGCGGGCGCGGTCCACCGCATAGGCCTTCACGCCGAAGGAGGGGTCGAAGGAACGCCGGGTCTCCTTGTCCGCCACCAGCTCGATGGCGCCCATCATGCCGACGCCGCGGGTTGTCCCCACCAGCGGGTGATCGGCGAAGCCCCGGATGCGCTCCTGCAGCAGGCCGCCCACGCTGCGCACGTTGCCGAGCACATCGCGCTCTTCCATCAGCTCCTGGCAGCGGAGCGCCACGGCGACCGCAACCGGGTGGCCGGTGGTGGTGAAGGCGTGGGCGAAGAAGCCCAGCTTGCGGCTCTCGGCGAGCATGGCGTCGTAGAGCTTCTGGTTGATCATCACCGCCGAGATCGGCTGGTAGGCGCTGGCGAGCCCCTTGGCGAGGGAGAGGCCGTCCGGCCGAATGTTGAAGGTCTCTGACCCCAGCCAATTGCCGGTTCTGCCCGAGCCGGTGATGACCTCGTCGGCGAAGAACAGGATCTCGTACCTGTCGAGGACCGCCTGCACCTTCTCGAAATAGGTCCTGGGCGGCACGATGCAGCCGCCACCGCCCATCACGGGCTCGGCGAAGAAGGCCGCGACGGTCTCGGGCCCCTCCTGCACGATCAGCTCTTCGAGGTTGCTGGCGAGCCTCGAGGCGTAGTCCTCCTCGCTCTCGCCCGGCTCGCCGTAACGATAGAAGTGCGGGCAGTCGGTCTTGAGGAAGCGCTCGTTGATCGGCAGGTCGAAGTCCGCATGCATCTGCGGGATGCCGGTGACGCTGGCGGCGCCGCAAGTGACGCCGTGGAAGCCCATGAAGCGGGAGATGATCTTCTTCTTCTCCGGCTTGCCGATGGCGTTGTGGTAGTACCAGGCGAGCTTGACCAGCGTGTCGTTCGCCTCCGAGCCCGAGTTGGCGAAGAAGACCCGGGCCATCGGCACATGGGTCGACGCCTTGAGCCGTTCGGCAAGACGGCCCATGGGCTCGGTCGTCTTGTCGATCAGCGAGTGATAGTAGGGCAGCGCCCGGAACTGCTCGATCGCAGCATCGACCAGTTCGCTCTCGCTGAACCCGAAGTTGGCGCACCACATGCCGGCGACGCCCTCGATGTAGTCGCGGCCTTCCTCGTCGATGATGGAGACGCCCCTGCCGCGGGTGACGACCATTGGCGGCGTCCTCTCCAGCGCGTCGAGGTTGCCGTAGCCGTGGGCGACGTGGGCCACGTTGCGCGCGCCGAGAGAGTTCGGGTTGCTGATCGGCGCGGCGCTCTCGCTGCCGCCGTTATCGGATCTGCTGCTGGCATCGTCCATCACTGGCCATCTCCGTCTCTTGGGGCCGTCGGCCGGAGGCCGCTCGCGGCCGCATCGATAATATCAGGACCTTAAGGTTCGCGCGCGGTACGCGCGCTTACGGCCGGGTCACGTTCCAGGTGGCGTCGATCTTCGTGCCGGCGCGGGCGAGGATGACCGTCACCGGGCAGCGCTTCTCCAGGTCTTCACGGAGCCGGGCGACTTCGGCGTTCGAGGCGGACGTGGTGACATTCATGGTCAGCGCGATTTCGGGGAAGGGCACTGTCGCGGGCTTGGAATCGCGGACCCCCGTCGTGTCGAACGCGGCGTCGAGCGACATCGAGAGGTCGGCAATCTCGATTCCCATCTCGTCGGCAATCAGGTGCGATATGACGTTGAGGCAGGCCAGGTAGGAGGAGAGCATGGTCTCCAGCGGCGTGGCGGCGCTGTCGCTCCCGCCGCGGATCTCCGGCTCGTCGATGACCACCGTGTGCTGGCGGGTGCGGGCCTCCAGGCGGCAGCGGCTGGTGGCGGCGGCCTCCACTTGAAAGCGATGGATGTTCGCCAAATCGAAGGTCACAGAGTCCTCCCGCCGGTTGCGGAGCGATCACAGAGAGCCCGGCCGCCGTGGCTCAAGCGGCCAGCGGATATTCCTCGAAGTCGGATTGGCAGGGCTGCGTATCGGTGATGTGGAGCGTCCGCTGCTTCAACGAGATCATGATCGAATGGTTGGTCTGCAGGCGCAGCGTTTCGGGCTCGTGTTCGTCGTAGTGCGCGCAGATCGAGTGCGGGTGGGAGAAGTGATCCGCCATCGCCGACCCGACGGTGGAGACGTCGAGCTCCTGCGACTGGCGCAGCAGCCGCTCCAGGCGCACATTGCGATACATCGTGTTGGGCCAGAGCTTCACAACCTCCGACTCCACGTCGAGCTCGCAGAAGTGGTTGGAGTGGGTGAGAAGACCGTCCTCGGGATAGATGAAGGCCTCCTTGTCCGGGCTGGTCTCGATGTCCATGGCGATGCCGTCCTCGTGAGCGATGAGGAAGTTCATCGAAACCGAGCGGCTGGTGCCACAGATCGCCAGGATGGCTTCCTGCATGTTGCGGGCATTCATGATGTCCCGCACCCGCATGCGATAGGGCTTCTCGTATTCGTTCTTCGTGCCGTCTTCCGGCGTCAGCAGCGCGTTGATGACCACGCCGATGCCGTGCTCGTTGACCCCCTGCAGCCCGCCGATGGTGCCCGTTTCGCCGATGTGGATGAAGTCCGGTCCGTCGTCGCGTGTCACCCGCGAGACCACGGTGTTGATGTCCTTCACCCAGTCCCAGTTCTGGCCGATCATGGTGTCGCCGTTCTTCGAGCGCTCGGGCAGCACGGCGAACGAGGTGCAGGCGTCCATTGCGGTGGGCTGGAACTGCGCCTGGGCGTCGCTCTTCATCATGCCGACGAGGAGCTCGTAGCGCACGTTGAGGAGGGTGATCTCCTCCAGGGTGCGGCCCGAGCCCTCGACCACGCCGTCGATCTCGTCCCAGAAGATCGGGTCCTTGGGCCGCAGCGCCTCGGCCCACTTGGCCGATTCGGCCATCATCGCGTCTTTCTCGAAACCCAGGATCTGGAAGCGCTTGAGATAGCGCTCGAGATTCTCGTCGATCTCCTTCGACATGATTTCGCCATGGGCACGGCCGCGATCCCTAGGATCGCCCGTCAAGTTCAGCACTGGCTTGGTCATCGATCGCCTCCTGCAGGCCTTCTGCCCGCCGCCGTCCTCTTTGCCGGGAGGGTAGCGCGACGACCGGTTCTAGAGAAGGCGGAAAGCGTCCCGGTCGTTGGCCACTTGTCGTCGATGGGGCCGATGGTGGCCGAGTGAGGGCGCAGTATCATCGCGGTTGTGCGATCATTGGGGTTGCGCGCCGCTTCGGCATTGGCTTCCGCTTGGCGAGTACGCGGACGCCCGAGGCAGGAGGCGCCAAGAGGGGACACTGGCCGCGACGCGGCGACGCAAGAGGGGGAGACCATGACCACGACGAAAGACATCCAGGTTTGCTTCAATCCCCACTTCGATGCGGTATCGCTTTGGATCGGATCGTTCGGCGGCGCCGACTCGCCCTGCGATATCTCGCGAGGCGTCTTCGCGGCGCGCCAGGGAGTGCCGCGAATCGTGGAGATGTTCGCCCGCTACGGCATCAAGACGACCTGGGACATTACCGGCCATTCGATTGAGAGCTTCCCCAAGGAGGCGGAGCTCATCGTCAAGCACGGCCACGAGATCGGTGTTCACGGCTACACGCACGAGAATCCGCTCGCCATGTCCCGCCAGCAGGAAGCCGACGTGCTCGACAAGTGCATCGAGCTGGTGACGGACCTTTGCGGGGTGCGCCCGGTCGGCTATGTCGCGCCGTGGTGGGAGCTGAGCCCCAACACCATCGACCTGCTGATGGAGCGTGGCTTCAAGTACGACAGCAGCCTCATGGAGGACGACTACACGCCCTACTATCTGCGCAAGGGCGACCGCTGGACGAAGATCGATTACAGCAAGGACGCGAAGGAGTGGATGAAGCCGTGGGTGGCGGGGGAGCCGGTCGACCTGGTCGAGCTGCCGGCGAGCTGGTACCTCGATGACGCGCCGCCGATGATGTTCGTCAAGACCTTCCCCAACAGCCACGGCTGGGTGAATCCCCGGGACATCGAGGAGATCTGGCGCGACCAGTTCGACTGGATTTACCGCCACTACGACCATGCGGTTTACTGCTGCGTGATCCACCCCGACTGCGCCGGCAAGCCGCAGGTCCTGATGATGGTCGAGCGGCTCATCGATCACATTCTCGCCCATACGGGTGTGCGCATGGTCACCAAGGGCGAGATGGCGGAGGACTTCAAGCGGCGCCGGCACTTCAACGGCACGGCTGAGTAGCGGGCCGCCACAGAATAAAGGGAGCGTCCGCGCCACATCGCAGCGCTAACCGTCCACCGCCTCCCGCATCCATTGCTGGAGCGTCCAGATGGAGTGCTCGGAGTTGAGCCCGCCGGCCGGATCGAGCACGAGCGGACCGGGTCTGTAGCCGCGGCTCTTCAGCCCCTTCGCCGCGCTTTCGACCAGCCGGACGTCCTCCGCGACCGTGGTCTGCCGGTCCTGCGCGGCCAGCTCCCGAATCACCGCGCTCTCGGCGCCGCCCGGGGTGTGCCAGCCGCGCCAGACGGTGCAGCTGTCCACGTCGTGGGCGCGCCAGTGGTAGGTGTTCAACACGTTGCCCGGATAGACCTGGAACGAGAACATCGGCCAGAGGAAGAAGGAGCGGTATTCGCCGGCGTGCGGGACCGACAGGTCGATCGGGTAGCTCATCCGCTCCAGGTCCTGGCACTCGGTCGTGTGGCGCAGGACGTAACCCTCCGCCGCAGGCTGGATGTCGTAGCTCTCGGGCCGGATCACGCCGGTCGCGAAGGTCGGATGGCGCAGAACGCAGTGGTAGCACTCGGAATAGTTCTCGACCGAGACCTTCCAGTTGCATGCCTCCGGGACCTCGAACCATTCCAGCGGCGCCAGCGCCCCGATGTCGGGCACGTACTGGGCGAGTTCCTGCCGCACGCCCGGGTACCACGCGTCCATCGGCGCGGCGTCGTCATCGAGGTTGACGAAGACGAAGCCGTGGAGGCTCTCGCTCCGCACGTCAGTCAGGCGGATCGACGCGCCGTCGAAGCCGGGAACCGATTGCACGTTTGGCCCGCTTCGGAACGCGCCGGTCAGCTCGTAGGACCAGGCGTGGTAGGGGCAGACGATTGCACGGGTGGTGCCGGCACCTTCCACCAGGCGATGCGCGCGGTGCTGGCACACGTTGTAGAAGGCGCGCAGGATTCCGTCCTGACCGCGGATGCAGAACAGGCTCTCGCCCGCAATCTCGAACGTGAAGTAGTCGCCGGGATTGCGTGCCTGGCTCTCGTGCCCGGCGAACTGCCAGGTGCGGGAGAGCAGGCCCTCGCGCTCCTTCTCGAAGACGGCCGGATCGGTGTAATAGCGGGCGTCGAGCGAAGAGACGGGCGCTTGCAGGTCTTGACCGGTCATCCCCGTCAATCCTTGTCCCTGAGGGAGATGCGGAGCAGGCGACAGTGGAAAGGATAGGCGAAAGACCTGTTCGCAGCCCAGCAGAAAGTCCATACAGGGTCCCTGATTGAGGGGGTGACCGGCGGATGAGCCGCGTGATGAAGGCGATGGTGCTGACTGGCCACGGCGGCCTCGTCAAGTACGCGTGGCACGAGGACTGGCCCATGCCCGAACCGGGGCCGATGCAAGCGCTGATCAAGGTCGGCGCCTGCGGGCTCAACAACACCGACGTCAACACCCGCACGGGCTGGTATTCGAAGGCTGTGACGGAGGCGACGACCGGCGCGGCCCACGACGAGGCGAGTGGCAGCGACCCGACCTGGGGCGGGCGGCCCATCGTCTTTCCGCGCATCCAGGGCGCGGATGCTGTGGGCGAAGTCGTCGCGGTGGGCGCGAGCGCCGATCCGGGGCTGATCGGCCAGCGGGTCATGGTCGACGGTTGGCAGCGCGATTGGTCCGAGCCCGAGAACATGGACAAGGCCGTCTATTTCGGATCGGAGATCGACGGCGGCTTTGCCGAATACACCACCTGCGACGTGCGCAGCATGGCGGTCGTCGATTCCGAGCTCACCGACGCCGAGCTCGCGACCTTCTCGTGCTCCTACACCACCGCCGAGGGCATGCTGAATCGCGCGAATGCGGGGGCGAACGACACGGTGCTCGTCCCGGGCGCCTCGGGCGGGGTGGGCGGTGCGCTGATCCAGCTCGCCAAGCGCCGCGGCGCGCGGGTGATCGCGATGGCCGCCGAAGCCAAGCACGCCGACGTGGCGAGGCTCGGCCCCGATCGCATCCTGCCGCGCGCGCCGGAGAACCTGAGCGAGGCGCTGGAGGGCGAGCGGGTCACCGTGGTCGCCGACATCGTCGGTGGGCCCCTTTGGCCGACGCTGATCGACATCCTCGCGCGTGGCGGGCGCTACACCTGCTCCGGCGCCATCGCCGGACCCATCGTCACGCTCGACCTTCGCACGTTCTACCTGCGCGACCTCACCTTCACCGGCTCGACGGTGGTGCCGAGCCATGTCTTCAAGGACGTGGTCAGCTACATCGAGCGGGGCGAGATCGAGCCCGTGCTGGCGGCGACCTATCCGCTGCGCGATCTGTGCGCCGCCCAGCAAGCCTTCATCGACAAGCGTCACGTCGGCAACATCGTGGTCGTGCCGTGAGGATCGTCGAAGAGAAGGAGATCCGCGCCTGGCGGGCGGAACGCATTCGGCGGGAACTCCGCCTCCGTGACCTCGGGGCGGTGCTGGTGGTCGATCCGATCAACCTGCGTTACGCCACAGGTACGCGGAACATGCAGGTCTGGACGATGCACAACATCGTCCGCTATGCGCTCGTCTTCGCCGATGGGCGGACGGTACTGTTCGACCTCGCCACCAGCCGCCACTTGAGCGCCGCCCTGGAGAGCGTGAGGGAGGTGCGCACGTCGATCCCCTTCGACTACATGCTGGTCGGGGTCAACGCCGAGACGATGGCGCGACGCTGGGCCCTCCAGATTCACGAGGCGCTGGGCGAGCATGGCTGTGCTGCCGACTGGCTCGCCATTGACCGCGCCGACACGCTGATGATCCAGGCGCTGGCAGAGCTGGGAACCCGCGTGGTCGACGGAAAGCAGGTTCTGGAGCATGCGAGAGCCATCAAGTCGACAGAGGAGATCAGGGCGTTCCGGGCTTCGCTCGCCACCTGTGAGGAAAGCGTTCGCTCACTGCATGCGTTTGCGGTGCCGGGCGTGACGGAGGCGCAAGCCTTCGGTCACCTCGTCGGCCAGAGCCTTGCGCGGGGTGGCGAGTATCCCGAAACCCGCCTGCTGACCGGCGGTCCGAGGACGAATCCCTGGTTTCAGGAGACATCTGACCGGGTCCTGCAGGCGGGAGACCTACTCGCCTTCGACACCGACCTCATCGGACCGATGGGCTTCTACAACGACATATCCCGCAGCTGGGTCATCGGCAAGCCGCGACCGACTCCGGCGCAGGCAACCCTGCTCGACATCTCCGCGGAGCAGATCGCCCACAACACCGACCTGCTCCGCCCCGGCACGTCATTCGTGGAATACGCGTCGAAGGCGTTTCGACTGCCCGACGCCTATCTTGCCAACCGGTACGCCGATCTGGTGCACGGCTGCGGCCTGGGGGTGGAATACCCCTTCGTGCTCTATCCCGAGGACGCGGATGACGGCATGTACGACGGCCAGTTCGAGGCGAACATGATCGTGTGTGTGGAGAGCTATGTGGGTGCGCAGGATGGACCGGAGGGAGTCAAGCTGGAGCAGCCGGTTCTGATCACCGACCGAGGCCCAGAAGTGTTGAGCGCGCTACCGCTCGATGCGAGCGACTTCTAGAAATCGGGAATCCAGCCGCCCCGTCTAGCGCTGTTGTTAGGCATCGAAATCTGATCCCTTCGAAACGAGACAAGTCGATGCGTTAGCGCGCCGGTCGGCGTCGAACTTGCGCTCGAAATCTATTCGGCTTCGAAAATTTGTACGCGGATTGAGGTCGGCCGGCCTCCGGCAGCCGGGTTGTTGACCTGAGGGCAGTTGGAGACGATTGCGAGAACGTCGCGCTCGGCTCGCAGATCAACATGATCGCCGGGCCTGGACGGGCCGTCGACGAAGGTCCGCTCTGCCAGACGACCTTCTTCATGGACCGGCACGGCACAGAAAAAGTTGACGTTGGGCACGATGTCCGTCCAGCCCAGGCCGTGCTCCGCCAGGGCGGCCAAGAAATTCTCGCGGCAACCCGGCACGCCTTCCACGCCGTAGAGCATGGCGTTGCTGGGGGCGCTGCAGCAACCGGCGATTGTGTCGTGATGGCCGCAGGAGTCGGCCACGATCGTGAAGAGCGCTCGCCCCCGGTCCGAGTAGAGCGCATGGCCCCTGGTCAGGCGAAGAGTGCCGCTCTTCTTGATCGTGTTCGGCGCGTAGTAGCGTTCGCGCGGGTCGGCCGCGTCGTAACACAGGAAATCGACGCCCTGTTCACCCTCCAGGTCGACGATGCGCAACACCTGGTCCCGCCGCAGGCGGGCCGACCACGGAGCGCCCGGCGCCACGATCTCGTCTCGGACAACAGGTAGCGCATCCTCTTCATTCATCACCGCGACCTCCAGTTTGACGCATCACCCACCTTAAACCATTTGGGACGCATTGAATTCCGGCGAGTCGTCCTGGCACGGGAGAGCACGCCCGTGCGGCCTGCGTGGGGCGTCGGTTTCGGGAACCGCGGCGCCTGACTATCATGCGCCAGATGAGTCAGACTTGACCGCCGTGAGGCCTTGGGAGGGCGAGATGGACTTCGGAATTACCATTCCCAATTACGGGCCGCTTGCCCGTCGCGACGCCATTACCGCGATCGCGCGCCAGTCCGAGGCCCTTGGCTTCGGCTTCATGGCGATTGCCGATCACATCGTCATTCCGAAGACCTGGAACTCCTTCTATCCCTATTCACCGACCGGGCGGGTCGACACCTTCGATGGCGGCGACTGCCTGGAACCGTTGGCGCTGATGGCCGCGCTCGCACTTGCGACCGAAAGGGCGCAGCTTCTCACCGCCGTGCTGGTGGTGCCCTATCGTCCGCCCATCCTGACGGCCAAGCAGCTCGCGACGATCGACGTCCTCTCCGAGGGACGGGTCACCGTCGGCTGCGGGACGGGCTGGATGCGCGAGGAGTTCGAGGCGATCGGCGCCCCGCCCTACGAGGCGCGCGGCCGGGTGACGGACGAGTATATCGAGGCCTTCCGGGCGATGTGGACAAGCGACGAGCCGACCTATGAGGGGGAGCACGCCCGCGTCGCGGACATCTATTTCCGTCCCCAGCCGGTCCGCAAGCCGCACCCGCCGATCTGGATCGGCGGCGACAGCATGCCGGCACTGAGGCGGACTGCGCGCCTCGGCGACGGCTGGCTGCCGGTCGGAATCGCGCCGAAGCGCCCGCTCAACACGGTCGCCAGCTATCGGGACGCAGCGCAGACGCTCGCCGTCCTCGCGCGCGATGCCGGTCGCGACCCGGCCGAAATCGCGCTCAACTATTGGGCCATCTGGTACGACGAGAGCAGGCGCGTCACCCTCGACGACGGCAGCCGCCACATCTTCACCGGCGAGCCGGAAGAGATCGCCACCGACATCGACGCGCTGGCCGGGGTCGGCGTCAGCGCTGTGCTCTTCAGCTTCGTCCGGAGCACCCTCGACGAGACGCTCGCGAGCACCGAGCGCTTCGCGCGCTACGTGATGCCGTTAGTTGGCGCCTAGTATCCTGTTTCTGAAGTTCGTCTGACGTCGGGTTGGCCACACGGTCTCGCAATCCCGACCTCTCGATGAGCTTGCTGTCGAGCGCCACCTGTCCGGTATCGTCCTGCGGGCTCTCGGGAACGACCCGGGCTGCAGGCCCCGCCGCTTCAAGTCTAAGCGTCGGCCGGCACCCAGGGGGGCAACGGCGTGCCGCCGCAATAGTGATTCTCCGCAGGGTTCTCGCGGAACACGACATAGATGTCGGCGGCGTCGACGCCCATCGTGTTGTTCAGGATTTCGGCAATGGCGCCGACCAGCGCCTTCTTGCGTTCCGGCTCGCGGCCCGGCCGCAAATCGACTTCGACCAGCGGCACGCCGTCGCCAATCTCACCGACCACCTCGCGCACGGCGACATAGTCGTACTTGGTCTGCTTGGGGGCGAGGGTCCTGAGCACCGCAGCCTTGACCGCAATGCGGATGGATTCCTGCGTGGCGGCGGGTGTGCCGGCGGGAACTTCGACGCGAATGACGGGCATCGGCGGGGTCTCCTTCTGTAGACGTCAGGGTTAAGGCGCGATCCGCTCCTCGAAGCATCGTGTTGCCTTGGCTCGAACTCGAATTCAATCCCGGCGCGAACGCCCTGTCGGGCCGGGATGGCGGGATATCCCGGACGATTTAGGGCGCGACCAAGAGACGACCGGTTACGCCGTGGCGATCGATTAGACGGGCAACGAGACCACTCGCCTTGGCCTCCTCGACGAAGTCGGCCAGGAAGGCGGCGCCCGCATGGTTGGTCTTTGCGGTGCCCACCGCCTGCCGCACGGCCGTGAAGCGCCCGTCGAGAATTCGAGCGCCGGGGAGTCTGTCGGCGTCCGCGATCAAACCGGGCCTGAGGCCGGCGAGCGCGTCGAGCTTCTCGTTCGCGAAGAGCTCGAAGGCGGCCGCAAGACCCTTTGCGCGCACCAGCTCGGCGTGCTTGAGATGGCGCGTCAGGTACAGGTCATAGGCGCTCCTGTCCGACACCGCGATGCGGATGCCGGGGCTATCGACGTCGTCGATCGCATCGAGCGGGCTGCCCTCGGGAACCATGTAAGTCGCCTCGATCTCGACGTATGGCGGAGAGAACGCGATCCTCTTCGCCCGGGCGGGCTCAGCGGCGATGAGGCCGATGTCCCATAGATCCCGCTCCGCCGCATCGGAGAGCTCTCCGGGCGAAGCGAAGGTGACGTAGGAGACCGCGACACCCAACCGATCGGCGATCGCGCGCGCCAGGTCGGGTGCGACGCCGATCGGGTCGCCCGACGATGCCCTGCCCGTCACCAGCAGGAAGTTGGACAAGTTGATCCCTGCGCGCAGGGTGCCGCTCGGTGCAAGCTCGGAGAGGATGTCCTGGTCCATGATCGACGAGGCTCCGCAGGGGTCGGGGGAATTGCTATCCAGAGGGACTTCGTTCGGCAAAGTCTCAAGGCCGTCTTGCGCTTGTCCGATTGCAAGGCAAAGGATCAGGATGCCCGCGCGTGCGCCCGTGCGGCGCGCCGGCGGTCATGAGGGTCGAGCAGGCGCTTGCGAAGGCGGATGGACGCCGGCGTCACTTCCAGCACTTCGTCGTCCGCGAGATAGGCCAGCGCGATCTCCAGCGGCATCGGCCGCGGCGGGCTCAGGCGAACGGCATTGTCCTTGCCGGCGGCCCGGATATTGGTCAACTGCTTGCTCTTCAGCGGGTTGACGTCGAGGTCCTGCGGCCGCGTGTGCTCGCCGACGATCATGCCGCCGTAAACAGGCATCCCCGGCTCGACGAAGAGCGCCCCCCGCTCCTCCAGGTTCCAGAGCGCGTAGGCGACCGCTCTGCCCTCGGCGCTCGAGATGAGCACACCGGTCTGCCGCCCCGGGAGCGGTCCCTTGAAGGGCGCGTAGCCGTGAAACAGCCGATGCATGATCGCCGTGCCCCGGGTCACCGTGAGCAGCTCGCCGTTGAAACCGATCAGGCCGCGCGAGGGGCCGTGAAAGAGAGCGCGAATCTTGCCCCGTCCCGAGGGCCTGAGCTCGATCAGCTCCGCGCGGCGCTCGGCGAGCGCGGTCACCACGTCGCCGACGAAGGCTTCGTCCACATCGATCTGGATTTCTTCGATGGGCTCGAGCGGCGCGCCACCCTTGGGGTCTTCGCGCATCAACACCCGCGGGCGGCCGATCGAAAGCTCGAAGCCCTCGCGGCGCATCGTCTCGATCAACACCGCGAGTTGAAGCTCGCCGCGGCCGGCGACCTCGAAGGCGCCGTCCTCCGCCATGCCGTTCACCTGGATCGCGACATTGCCCTCGGCTTCGCGTGCGAGGCGCGCTGCGATCATGCGTGAGGTGAGCTGCGTTCCCTCGCGTCCCGCGAGCGGCGAGTCATTGATCGAGAACACCATCGCGATCGTCGGCGGGTCGATCGGCTCGGCCGGGATCGCGGCGCAGTTCCCGGAGGCGGCGACGGTGTCCGCCACCGAGGCGGTCTTGAGGCCCGCGAGCGTCACGATTTCGCCGGCCCTGGCGTCGTCCACTGCGATCCGTTCCAGACCTCTCGCGCGCAAGAGCTTGGTGAGTCGGGCGACCTCAACCACGGAGCCGTCGGTGCCGAGCACCGTCACGGTCCGGTTGGCTTCCACCCGGCCGGAAAGCACGCGCCCGCTCACCAGCCGGCCGAGAAAGGGGTCGGCCTCGAGCAGGCTGATCAACATGCGGAAGGGCGCATCCCGATCCGTGGCAGGCGCCGGCACGTGCGCGATGACGGTCTCGAAGAGCGGGGCCATGTCACTCCCGGCGGCGGCCGCATCGCGTGAGGCCCAGCCATCGCGCGCCGAGCTGTAGACGAGAGGGAAGTCGAGCTGCTCCTCGGTCGCTCCCAAGGCGTCGAACAGGTCGAAGACCGCTTCGTGCACGATCTCGGGCCGGGCATCCGCGCGATCCATCTTGCTGATCGCCACGATCGGCCGCAGGCCGAGCCGGAGTGCCTTGTCGACCACGAATTTCGTCTGAGGCATCGGGCCCTCCGCCGCGTCCACCAGGACGAGCACGCCGTCGACCATGCCGAGCACGCGCTCGACCTCGCCGCCGAAGTCCGCGTGGCCTGGGGTATCGACGATGTTGATGCGTACGCCCCGCCAGTCGATCGCGGTGCACTTGGCCAGGATCGTGATTCCGCGCTCGCGCTCGAGCTCGCCGCTATCGAGGGCGCGTTCCCGCATCGGCTGGTTCGCCCGCACCGTGCCGCTCTGGCGCAGCAGGGCGTCGACCAGGGTCGTCTTGCCGTGATCGACGTGGGCAATGATGGCGATGTTGCGCAGGTCCATGGCTGCGCGGCACTCCTTCGCTGCGGTGGGTGCAGTCGATGGAGACGCGCCCTCCCGGATCGGGATGCCGGTTATACAGCAGACGCCTCGCAGGTCGACAGCGTCGAAGGGAATCGGGACGTCCAGACCCTGGCACGCTGCCGCAAGACTCCTGGCATTGACGCGAATAGAGTGATTAGCCGTGGGTTCGGGGGATCGGGGCGAGGTTGTCATGCGGGGCAGTGCCGGCAAGCCTCTATCGTGCCTCTCCAACCGGGCTGCCAGAAGACTGTTCCTGGACCGGCACGGCCTTGGGCGCCCGCCGGAGGGTGAGGATCTCACAGGGCTGATCGAGCGGCTCGGCTTCGTCCAGATCGACAGCATCGCGACGGTCGAGCGCGCCCACCACATGATCCTGGCCTCCCGGCGCAGACGCTACCGGCCGCAACAGCTCCACAACCTGCTGGAACGCCAGCGCACGCTCTTCGAGCACTGGACCCACGATGCGTCGGTCATCCCCATGTCGTTCTATCCCTACTGGCGGTTGCGCTTTCGCCGCGACGCCGAAATGCTGCGCACGCGCTGGCGAAATTGGCGCCGGGCAGGGTTCGAGGAGCGTCTCGACGAGGTGCTGGAGCGCATCCGCGAGGGCGGGCCCGTCATGGCGCGCGAGCTCGCCGGCGGCCGACGGCGTGACGCATCCGCGTGGTGGGACTGGCATCCGTCGAAGACGGCGCTGGAATTCCTCTGGCGCAGGGGCGCGCTCGCCATCGACCGGCGCGAGGGGTTCCAGAAGGTCTACGACCTGGCCGAGCGCGTGATCCCGACCTCCTTCCGCGCTGCCGTGCCGGACGACCGGGAAACGCTGAATTGGGCATGCGCGAGCGCTCTTGACCGGCTCGGCTTCGCGTCTGCCCGGGAGATTGCGGCCTTCTGGGACACGGCCACTCTCGACGAGGCGCGGTCCTGGTGTGCCGCCCACGACGCCGGTGAGCTGGTCGAGGTCGCGGTGGAGGGCGCGCGGCCCGGCGAGGCCCGCCACCTGTTCGCGCGTCCCGACATAGGCGAGCAGGCCGAGCGGGTGCCGGAGCCACCCGCCGGAGTGCGCGTGCTCAGCCCTTTCGACCCGCTGCTGCGTGACCGCAAGCGCGCCGAATGGCTGTTCGGCTTCCGCTATCGCATCGAGATCTATGTGCCGGAGGAAAAGCGCGAATACGGCTACTACGTCTTCCCGCTGTTGGAGGGCGACAGGCTGGTGGGGCGTATCGACATGCGCCGCCGGGAGGGACGCCTCAGCGTGCGGGCGCTCTGGCCCGAGCGCGGCGTGCGCCTCGGCAAGGGGCGGCTCGAGCGCATCGGGCGCGAACTCGATCGCATCGCCCGCTTCTGCGGCTGCGACGGCCCGGTGTTCGAGAAGGGATGGATCAGGGAGAGCCGGGAGTAGCAGGCGTCGTCCGGGCCTCGACGAAGCCCGGTGCATGGTCCCGTCAGGTCCGATCGCAGGATGCGCCGGAGCCGATCGGCGCGCTGAACAATACCCCTGGCTCAATCGCCCGCGAACGCGATCAATCGCCCACAGACGAGTGCTCCCAGCCAGCAAAGCGTCGAGAGGATGGCGTGGCCGACCAGGCGCGCGCGCGGGGCGTCCTTGAGCAGGAACCCGTGGGACCAGCACAGAGCGAGCGTCGACAGGACCCCGACCGCGATGAAGGCCAGCTTGAGCTGCAGGAATCCCACGCCACTGTATTCCTGCGCCCGGACCGAGAAGAGCAGCGGTCCCGTGAGCAGGGCAAGGATCAGCCCGCTCGCCGCGACGGGCGCGAGCACCCGCACCACCGCTTCGCGAGAGATAGCGCGCCACACGCCGAGAAGCCGCAGGTTGAGCGGAACGACGGACCCGATCAGCAACGCGATTGCGAAGATGTGCGCGGCGTTGAGGGCGGCATAGCCCCAGCGGGAACTCCGCAGAGCCTGCGCCAGGGCGGTCCCCTCGAGCGCCGCGAACAGGGCCTCCAAGGTCTCAGTCGCGCCCGGGGTAAAGGACGTACTCCTGCTTGCCCAGGAACAGCCGTTCCACCTTGACCCGTCTTTCCGACAGATCGGCGGCCGGCTCGCCGATCACCCGGATCTCGACCCCCTGGGCCAGATCGCCGTCCTCGAGGCCGGCGCGTTCGTTGCGCCAGGGCTGACCGACCTCGGCAGTCCACTCCTCGCCCTCCACGTCGATCTTCAGGATCCCGTGAGGATTGCCCAGGCGGGCGGTCTTGATGATGCCGGTCAGATCGATATTGCCGCCAGTCGTCCACGACCAACCGTGATGGGCCAGAGCCCCGACCGTCGGAGCCATGAGCCCCAGGGCCAGAACCGCGATGAACAAGAGCCTCATCATCGTGCGCCTCCGATGCCTCAAGCGTTGCCGGGAAGGTTACGTCACACGACAGGACGATCAAGCCGACACGTCCCGGACAACCTGTTACGAAGCGCCCCTTGTTAACCCCCCGCAATGCGGCGAGGCCAATGGATTACCGCGCCGATCGGCACCGAACCTACGCGCCGAGCAACGGTTCTGGAGAATCCACCTAACCCATTGAAAAGATTGGTGGGCGCACTAGGACTCGAACCTAGGACCCGCTGATTAAGAGTCAGCTGCTCTACCAACTGAGCTATGCGCCCACCAGCGGCCGAGATTTGCCACGATTCAGACCGCGGCGCAACCGGCCCCGCCGCCGGCGCCGTCAGGGCGGCGGTGTCTGGAATGGCGGCCGGCTTGATGCTATATAGGGCGCGCAGTTGGACGTTCAGCCGGGAGGTGAGCGGCCAAACAGCGATCGATGATCCCCGGTAGCTCAGTTGGTAGAGCAAGCGGCTGTTAACCGCTGGGTCGCTGGTTCGAGTCCGGCCCGGGGAGCCAACCCCAGGACCGCCAAGGTCCCAAGAAATCCTCCAAACCAATCTAAAGCCCCGGAATACCGGGGTTTTTTCTTGACATCCATGCTTGCTACTTCCGCGCGATTCTCGTAAGATCCGATTCTCCACGTGGGACTGGATGTGGGACAATGACCAAGCTGTCCGTGGCGAGAATCAAGAAGCTGTCGGAACCCGGATTGCATGGCGACGGCGGCACGCTCTACCTCCGCGTCACACCGGGCGGCACCAAGTGCTGGGTTCAGCGAGTCGTGATTCTCGGCAAGCGCTGCGACATCGGCCTGGGCGGCTGGCTTCTCGTGAGCCTGGCCGAAGCTCGCGAAACCGCATTCCAGAACCGAAGAACCATCCGCAACGGCGGCGACCCCCTTGCGGAGAAGCGCAAGAGGCGCCTCAAAGTCCCAACCTTCCGGGAGGCGGCCGAGGCCACATTCGAGGCGAACGCACCCAGGCTCCGCACCGCAAAGGCGACCCGTGCGTGGATGGCGCACCTGGAGCGGCATGCATTTCCCATTCTCGGCAACATGCGTGTAGACCGAATCGCGCGTGAGGATGTGCTGCGGGTGCTGACGCCCATCTGGTCGACCAAGCCGGAAACCGCCCGCAAGCTCCGCCAGCGAATTCGGGCCACCCTAAAATGGGCGCAAGCACACGGCCATATCGAGGTCAACGCCGCCGGCGAAGCGATCGACGGTGCCCTCCCCACGATGCCGGCCGTGAAGGCCCATCTCCGCGCCCTCCCATACACCGAGGTCGCAGACGCGTTTGCAATCGTGGAGGCCTCCAGGGCGTCCCTGGCCTCCAAGCTGGCCTTCTGGTTCGTGGTGCTGACCGCCTGTCGGTCGGGCGAAGTCCGCGGGGCCGCATGGAACGAAATCAACCTCCAAGCCAAAGACTGGCGCATCCCCGCGAACCGCACCAAGTCAGGCCTAGAACATCGCGTTCCGCTGTCCGATGCCGCGATGGCCGTCCTCGAACGGGCGCTCCCGCTGCGCGACGACTCCGACCTCATCTTTCCGTCGCCCGCGCGGCGGGGACGCCCACTCAGCGACATGGCCCTGACCAAGCTCCTACGCGACACCGGTCTAGAGCATTATCCGATCAGACACGGTCATATCCTGCAGCAGTGAAGTAGTTTTGGCACTCGGCGGATGTGAAGGTGTTTGTGGCTTCGCCGATGGCG
>Ga0209754_1000627_pt1 | contig 46406 bp, 49 predicted proteins | sample MesohylBB_FD_187295 | JGI IMG/M metagenome (GOLD analysis project Ga0209754, IMG submission 187295) | Host-associated microbial community of the marine sponge Aplysina aerophoba from Gulf of Piran - sponge mesohyl, lysed by bead beating... | ecosystem: Host-associated > Porifera > Sponge >...
CGGTCATGGATGCTCCCTCCTCAAGTGGGTCAAGTACAACGCCACTTTGGCACACAGATGCCGTCGGAGGGGGCGTCCACTCCATCGGGGCCCAGGGAAGCCCCGGGCTCGTTCCGGGGGCCACAGGCACCGCCCTCGCCCGGCTTCCCTGGGCCCCGGATCAAGTCCGGGGTGACAATAGGGTGGCGGCGACAGTCTCGCCCATCGGGGCGGAGCCTGCGTCGAGGGCTAAACCGGACAGCAGTGGAACGAGTCCCGCCATGACGTGGCGGGGACACTAGCTCGGCAGGAATTTTTCGCTGTGGATGGCGGCCGGGTCGAGTCCCGCGCCGGCGAGCCAGTCGGTGGCGGCGTCGATCATCGGCGGCGGGCCGCAGAGATAGGCGTCGCAGTCTCCGGAGCCCAGGATCTCCGGCCTGAGCAGGGTCGTCACATGCCCCGTCGCGCCGGACCACCCGTCCCCGCCCTCGACGACGCAGAGCTCCGCGGTCAGGTCGAGCCCGCGCCCGGCATGATCGTCGAGCGCGTCGAGCGAGAACAGCTCCGCCGGAGTATTGGCGCCGTAGAGCAGGCGGATCGGCTGGTCCGTCGCGCCGGTCGCCAGCATGTGGTCGAACATCGAGAGCATCGGCGCGAGCCCGGTGCCGCCCGCCACCATGACGATCGGCCGGCTCGGCGGGCGCAAGTAGAACCGGCCGAACGGCCCGGTCACCGGCATCGCGTCGCCCGGCCGCGCGGGTCCCGCGACATAGCCGCTCATCGCGCCCTCCTCCAGCACCTTGATAAAGAAGGTGTAGCGCCCGGTCTCCGCCGGCGGGTTGGCGAAGGAATAGGAGCGCACGGCGTCGGTCCCGGGCACGCCGAGATGGACGTATTGGCCCGGCATGAAAACCACCGGCCCGTGCTCCCCGTCCTCCGGCTCGACGACCAGCCGGACCACGCCTTCCGCCACGGTCTCGATTTCGGCGACGCGCGCCATCCGCGTGACCGGCGGGGCCTTGAGCGAAAACGTCGACGGGTAGGGATATTCGATCACGCAGTCCGACAGCACGTGCATCTGGCAGGTCAGCACCTCGCGCCTGGCCGCCTCCTCGGCGCTCAGCGCGTCCTCGCTGTACTCGTCCATGCGGTACGCGCCCGAGGTGCAGACCCCCTTGCAGGTCGCGCAGGCGCCTTCGAGGCAGTCGGTCTCGATGCGGATGCGGTGCTTGAGCGCGGCGAGGTAGATCGTGTCGTCCTCGTCGGCCTGGATGCGCGCGATGCGCCCGTCGTCGAAGACCAGGGTGACGGTATGGCTGGTCATGGCACGAGGACGGGCTTGAGCGCCGCGCCGTCGCGGATCAGTTCGAACCCGCGCGGCGCTTCGGAAAGCGGGAGCACATGGCTCCGCACCGGGGCGAGGTCGACCGCGCCGGTCGCCAGCAGCTCGGTCGCGCGCTGCCAGGTCTGCCAGATCAGCCGGCCGTGGATGTTCTGCATCGCCGGGCATTTGAGCAGCCACCAGGTGAAGTCGACCGCAATCGCGGCGGGCGGCGCGCCGACCAGCCGGAAATCGCCGCCCTTGGCGAGGGACTGGAAGACCGCGTCGAACCCGGCCTCGCTGCCCGAAAATTCGATCCCCACATCGACCCCGGCCCCGCCGGTCATGTCGCGGGCAATCCGGGCCGGGTCCTCGTCGCCGGCATCGACCGCGCGGTCGGCGCCCATGGTCTCGGCAGCGCGGAGCCGCAGCGGGACGATGTCGCAGGCGATCACCCGCGCCGCGCCGAGCGCGCGGGCGACCGCCACCGCCATCAGCCCGATCGGCCCGCACCCGTTGACCAGCACGGTGAGCCCGGACACCCCGGCCCCGGCCAGGCAGGCATGGACGGCGATGCCGAAGGGCTCGAGCATCGCCGCCGTCTCGTGCGGCAGCTCCGGCGGGTTGACCCAGGCGATCGAGGCCGGGACGGTCAGCGCCTCGGCGAAGGCGCCGTCGATGTCGATCCCCGGGTAGCGGGTCGCCTCGCAGAGATGGGCGCGCCCCAGCCGGCAGGGCCGGCAGGTGCCGCAGAAGATATGGCTCTCCAGGCTCACCCGGTCGCCGGCCGCGACGGTCTCGACCCCCGGCCCCACCGCCTCGACGGTGCCCGAGACCTCGTGGCCGAGCACCCGCGGCAGCGCCATGCGCCGCGCCATGCGGGGCGCCCAGTTGTAGATCTGCATGTCGGTGCCGCAGATCCCGGCCGCCCCCATCCGGATCGAAATCTCGCCCGGCCCGGGCTCGCGCGGGTCGATCTCGCGGAGCGCGATTCCGCCGGGCTCGGGGGCGATCTTCTGCAGGCTCAGCAATGTCTTCTACAGGTGGTAGATGTCGATCGGCCCTTCGAGCCGGTCGTCGATGAAGGTGATCTTCTTGCGCGCGATCCTGAGCGCGCCGTCGGCGCGCCGGAACTCGAAGTCGTACAGGCCGCCCCGCGTCGCCGCCCCCTTCTTGCCGTAGATGTGGACGATGCAGTTGGCGGACGCCTCGATGCGGTCCGCCTCGACGCTCTCGACCAGGATGTTGCCGATCAGGTGGACCGTCCGGTCGAGCGGCACCGAGGCGTAGGAATCGCGCGATTCGATGCGGAACACCCGGTCCTCCAGCCCGCCCCGGTTCCTCAGATAGATCAGGTTGAGCTGGGTGTCGGGGTCGGTGGTGGTCTCCTCCTCGCTGGCCCAGGCGGGCACCCAGTAGACCGCGTCCTCGGTGTATAGGTCGATCCACTCGTCCCAGCGCCGCCGGTCGAGCAGCATCGCCTCGCGGTTGATCAGGGCCGCGACTTCGCGTTCGAGCCCGGCGTCGATCCCATCCGCGCTCATCCGGCGGCGTTCCCGTCTTCCATGCGGTCGACCCAGGCGCGGTAGAAGCCGTGGAACAGCCCCTCGTGGTCCCAGTCGGGGCAGCACCCGGCGGGCTCGAAGCCGAGATTGCGGGCATCCTGGTCGGGACCCACCACCAGGTCCGGTAGTCCGCGGGTCATGTCGTTCCAGCGGCTGAGGCGGCCGAACGAGCCGTCCTGGACGGATTCCAGCGCCGCGATGTCATCCGACGTCGCCATGCCCGCGGTGAGGTAGAAGTCCTCGAATTTCCTGAGCCTGGCGGCGCGCGCGGCGGTGCTCTCCCCCTTCGGCGCGATGCAGTACACCGTGACCTCGGCGAGGCCGGGCGAGAGCGGCTTCATCAGCCGGATCTGGGTCGACGGGTTGTCCATCAGCATCACGTTGGGGAACAGATAGAGGTTGCGGCCCCGGTTGAGGATCCAGTCGGCGGCGACCGGATCGAGGTTCTCCTCCAGCCAGTCCTTCGATTCGTAGATCGGGCGGACATGCGGCGTGGTGTGCAGCGCCCAGATCGACATGTGGCCGTTGCCGAGGTCGTAGGCCCCGGTGGGCACGTTGCCCTTGATGCGCCCGGACTCGGTCTGGCGCATTCCCGAGGTGGCATCCCGGGTCTCGCGGTGCGAGATGGTCGAGGCGAACACCCGGTGGACCGTGGTCACGTGGTAGCCGTCGACGCTGTTCTCGGCCTGCAGCTTCCAGTTGCCGCGGATCATGTAGGTCGACGAGCCGGGCACCACCTCGAGCCCGTCGCGCGCCTGGTCGGCCAGCAGGTCGATCCAGCGCGCCGCGGCGCCGAGATGGTCTTCGAGCGGCGGCACGTCGTCCGTCAGGCTGCCGAAGACGAACCCCTTGTAGGAGCCGAGCGCGCCGATCCGGCGCAGGTTGAAGCGCTCGCGCGAGAAGTCGGGGTCGGAGAAACCCGATTCCTCGTTCTTGATCCGGATGCAGCGCCCGCCGAGATCGTAGGCCCAGCCGTGGAAGCGGCAGGTGAGCGCCCGCGCATTGCCCTGGCGGAACGGGGTCAGCAGCGCGCCGCGATGCGAGCACGCGTTGATGAAGCAGCCCAGCGAGCCGTCCTTCTGGCGCATGACGAAGACCGGCTGGCGGCCGATCTCGGTGGCGAAGTAGTCGCCCGGGTTCTCCACCTGCCCCTCGTGGCAGAGGAACACCCATCCGCCCTCGAAGATGCGCTCGATCTCGGCCTCGAATACGGCCTCGTCGGTGTAGATCGACCGGTCGACCCGGAAGACCCCCTCGTCGACCCTGTCATCCACCAGGTCGCGGAAGCTGCCTCGATAGGCGGTTCCGTCCATCGCCCCCTCCGTTGGTCCCGCGGCCTCGCGGATATGGCCAGCCCCTGAGTATTTAGCAAACGACGCCGCAGCGGTGAAGGCGATGCCTGGCCGGCTTCACCCGAGCAGGTCGCAGGCGAGCCCGGCGGCGGCCACGTCCATGATGGCGATGCCGACCGTGTCGTAGACCGCGGTCGCCCCTTCCGGGACGGTCCTGGTGCCGGCCAGGATTTCGCCGAGCTCGGCGAAGATCGCGCAGCCCGAGCCCCGCACGTTGCCCGACTGGTCGCGCGCGGCATCGCGCGAATCGACGATCACCGTGCTGGCCATCGCCGCGTCGTCGAGCTCGCGCCCGTCCTTGCCGTTCCACCCGACGGCGGCGACGAAGGCGCCCGGCTTGAGCCACCCGCCCGTCAATATCGGCTCGGTCGCCGATGTCGCGCAGACGACGATGTCGGCGCCCTGCACCGCGCGCTCGGCGTCGGCCACGAAGACCGCGCCGATCTCGTCGGCGCAGGCGCGCCCGGCGGCCTCCGAGCGTGCCCAGAGCCGGAGCTCGCCGAGCGGCCTGACGGCGGCGAGCGCGCTCGCATGGGCGCGCGCCTGGACGCCGCTCCCCATGATGGTCGTCACCGCGGGAGTCGCGACGGCGAGCTTGCGCGAAGCGGCGGCGGAGCATGCCGCCGTCCTCATCTCGGTGATCAGCCGGCCGTCGAGCACGGCGACCGGCGAGCCGTTGTCCCGGTCGAACACCAGGATGACCGCCTGGTGGGTCGGGATGCCGGTGCCCGCGTTGCCGTGATAGAGCGTGACGATCTTGACCGCCATCGCCTCGCCGATCGCCGGCATCGCGCCCATGAAGGCGTCTTGGCCCGGGACGGGCAGCATCTGGCGCACCGGCTGCACCACCTCGCCGGCGGAAAACGCGATCATCGCCCGCTCCAGGGCATCGATCAGAAGCGGCCAGTCGAGCACCTCGGCGATCGCCGCCTCGCTGTAGAACGGCAGCGCCTCCAGACCCTTCGCCATCCGGTCTCCCCTAGCAGGTGTAGTTGAGCGCGAGCCGGCCGCCGTCGACATAGACCGTCTCGCCGGTGATGTAGCTCGCCTTGTCGCTGGCCAGGAAGGCGACCAGCTCCGCGACCTCGCCGGGCGTTCCCATGCGCTTCAGCGGGGTGCGCGACATCGCGACCCGCATCGCCTCGGGGTCCTCGTTGACCGCCGCCATCATCGCGGTGTCGATCGAACCCGGGCCGACGGCGTTGACCCGGATGCCGTGCGGCGCCAGCGCCAGCGCGCTCGCCTTGGTGAGCTGCATCACGCCCCCCTTGGAGGCGCAGTAGGCGGCGATCGAGGGGATCGCGACCCGGGCGTTGACCGAGGACATGTTGACGATGGAGCCGGCGATCCCCGCCGCCACCATGGATTTCGCGGCGAGCTGGGTGGCGAGAAAGGTGCCGACCAGGTTGACGTCGATCACCGCGGTGAACTGCTCCAGCGGGGTCTCGAGGAAGTCGCAGGGAATCGCAACCCCGGCGCAGTTCACCAGCACCGAGAGCGGGCCGATTTCGGCGTCGATCCGCTCGAACATGGATGCGACCCGGGCCGCGTCCCCCATGTCGCAATGGATCGCCAGCGCGTCGTCGCCGAGACGCCCGGCGGCGGCCTCGACCCCGGCCTCGTCGATATCGGCGAGCACGATGCGCGCGCCGTCCCGGGCGATCGCCTCGGCGCAGGCAAAGCCGATTCCGCGCGCTCCGCCGGTGATCAGCGCAATGGGCCGGTCTGTCATGGGAGACTCCGTTCAGATCGCTCTTGTCAGCTGGTTCGCGGCGAAGGCCGCCCTGTAGAAGCGCGACTTCAGCGGGGCCAGGCCGTCGCGCGCCGGTTCGGTGACCGGAAGGGGCAGGTCCTCTTCCCGCCCGCCGGCCAGCAGCTCGGCCATCGCCTTGCCGAACACCGTGCCGGGGGCGATGCCGCGGCCGTTATAGCCGATCGGCGTGTAGAGCCCGTCCGCCAGGCGGTGGATCCTGGGCAGGTGGTCCGGGGTGAGCGCGATCTGCCCGTACCAGGCGGTCTCGAACCCGACCCTGCCCAGCGCCGGGAACAGGCGCCGCAGGCGGCCTGCCGCCCAGCGCCGCGACAGCCCCTCATCGCCGCCCATCACCCGCCCCATCGAGCCAGAGATCAGCCGGCCGAACCCGTCGCGCCGCAGCGAGAACATCACCGGCGCGGTGTCCCACAGCCCCTGCCCCTCGGGGAGGACGGGCCGGGCGCGGTCGCCGAGCGGCTCGGTCGCGACCTGGAAATAGTGGATGATGGTAAAAGTCCGTTTCAGCCCGGGCCAAAGATCGTCGGTATAGGCGTTGGTGCCGAGCACCACCGCCCGCGCCGACACCCGGCCCCGGTCGGTCTCGACGATCCATCGCTCGCCGTCGCGGCGGAGAGCGCGCACCGCGGTTTCGGTCGAAATCCGGGCGCCGGCGGCAAGCGCGGCGCGGGCGAGCCCGCGGACATAGCCCATCGGGTTGATCGTGCCCGCGCGCCGGTCGAGCAGCCCGCCGTGATAGGCGTCGCTGCCGATCTTCTCCGCCGCCTCGGCCCGGGTGAGCAGCTCGACCGGGGCGCCGAGCCGCCGCCAGTCCTCGGCCCGCCGCGCGAGGTCGCGAAGGCCGCGCGGCGAATGGGCGGCGTGGATGGTCCCGCTCCGGGTCAGTTCGCAGCGGATCTGGTGGCGTTCGATCAGCGACATCACATAGGCGGGCGCGTCGCCCAGGACCCGCGTCAGCACACCCGCCTTTTCCTCGCCGAGGCGCTCGCGCACCTCCCGGGGCGGCAGCCAGACGCCGGCATTGACCAGCCCGACATTGCGCCCGGAACCGCCATGGCCGATCCGCCTTGCCTCGATCACGCGGCAGTCGAGCCCGCGCTCGGCGGCGTGCAGCGCGGTGGACAGACCGGTGAAGCCGCCGCCCACGATGGCGATGCCGGTCTCGCTGTCGCCCTCCAGCGGCGCCGCGACATCCGCCTCGTCGGCGGTCGCGTCCCAGAGCGAAATCGCCGGCGTCGACGGCATGGCGCCTAGACGTGCGAGGCGGGCGAGAACATGTTGGGCTGGTTGTTCTTCGCGATGGCGGTCTTGCGCGTCGGCGGCGGGGTGTTGCGGCTGCGCCCGATGAAGCGGGGGATGCCGGAGGTGAAGCAGGCGGCGATGGCCGGGAAGTCGCCGTTCTTGATCGAGCCCAGCGCATCGTCCTTGGAGCAGCCGAGCGGCGCGTCGAGCACCAGCACGTCGGCCTCCAGCCCGGGCTTCAGGAACCCGGTGTCGAGACGGTAGATCTTGGCGACGTTGCCGGTCGCCGCGGCGATCAGCATCTCCGCCGGATACTCGGAGAGGCAGGACAGCTCGCAGACCGACTTGATCATGCCGAGCGGCATCACCCCTGTGCCGGTCGGCGTGTCGGTGGCGATCAGGAAGCGGTCGTACTGGTCGGCCTCGACCGCGAGGTTGAGGCACAGCAGCGCCGTCCGGATGTTGCCGGCCTGGCAGATCTGCAGCGCGATCTCGGTCTCGTTGACGATGGGCGCGAAATCCTCGTCCGGCATCGCCACCGGCCCGCCATTGACGTGGAAGGAGACGTCCGGGCGCATGTCGAGCAGATGCTTGCCGGTGATGGCGGACGAATCGGGTATCGACGCACCGCCGGTGTGGCAGTTGACGATCATCCCCGCCGCCTGCGCCATCTGCACATAGGGCGTGTATTCGAAGGGCGACTGGAACTTGCCGAACCCCGCCTTGGCGAGCCAGATGCCCTTGTCGGCCATCTCGCCGAAATCGGCCGCCGTCAGCCCGGGCTCCAGGATCACCGCGCCGGCATGGACCCGCATGCCGCCCGGGCGGAAATTGTCGAAGCACTTCTTGGCGGCGATGGCGAGCGCCTTCACCCCTTCCGGGTCGCTCGGCCGCCCCGGCACGTGGACCTCGCAGGCGGTGATCGAGGTCGTGGTGCCGCCATGCAGGTAGCTTTCGAGGAAGCCCACCGTCTTCTGGCGCGGGGTGTAGTCGCCAAAGGTGTTGTGTACCTGGGAATCGATCATCCCCGGCATGGCGGTCATGCCGCCGGCGTCGAGCACCACGTCGCAGGCCTCGACCCGGGCGGCATCGACGGTGCCGACCTCCCTGATGAGGCCGTCTTCCATCAGGATCGAATCGCCGGGAGCGATCGGGTCCCGCCAGTCGCCGGTGACGATGGTGGCAAGGTTGACGATTGCGGTCTTCATTCAGTCCTCCCCGATTGGGCCCTAGACCAGCCCGTCCTCGCCTTTGGCGTCTTCCTTGCGGAGCCCGCCGACGCGGTGGTTGAGCCGCCCGCGATTGGCGATGCAGCAGATCACCGCGATCTCGTCCGGCAGCGGCGCGTCGGGCACCATGACGCTCATCCCGTCGTAATGCGAGCGCACATAGAGCGCGTCCTTGTGGGCCAGCGGGATGTCGATCGCCTCGCCCGGATGGGCCCGCTTGGTGAAGGACGAGATCCAGGCCTGGCCGCCGCCCACCGCCTCGCGCATCGCGTTGCCGTAGACCGTGGTCAGCATCGCCACCCCGTGCTCCTGCTCGCCGGCCGAGCCGATCAGCGCCGCCTTGCCGTAGGAATCGGGCGCATTGGGGCCGAGCGCCTCGACGGCCATCGCCGAGATCCGCTCGCCGATCGCGGTGGACGCGTCGATCAGCGCGCTCAAATCCTCGACATAGCCCTGGCCCGCCAGCGGGTTCCTGACAACCGCGACCACGGCCACCTTCCTGAGCGGCTCGTTGGCCTCGCGCCCCATCTCGCTCATGGTCTCGTCGACGGCGGTGAACAGCTTGCGGATATGCATCGGCCTCCCCCCGGTATCGCCGGCGATCTTAGGCGTCGGGGACGGCGCGGGAAACCGCGCGTGGCTGGCGTTGGGGGACGAATTTCGGCACACTCGCGCGCCGGAGGAAGCGCGCATGACCAACCCGCTGTTCAACGACAACCGGATGAAGCTCGGCATCATCGCGATGAATTGCAGCCACGGCTCGACCATCACCACCGCCGAGAACACCTGGGAGATGACCTGGCCCGACACCCGCGAGGTCGCGATGATGGCCGACCGGGCGGGGCTGGAAGTGCTGCTCCCGGTGGCGCGCTGGAAGGGCTATGGCGGGCCGACCAATTTCAACAACCGCACCTTCGAGACCTATACCTGGGCGTCTGCCGTCGCCGCGGTCACCGATTATTCCTGCGTTTTCTCGACCTCGCACGTCCCCCTGGTCCACCCCGTCGCCGCCGCCAAGCAATGCGCCACCATCGACCACATCTCGGGCGGGCGGTTCGGGCTCAACGTGGTCTGCGGCTGGTTCAAGAACGAGTTCGAGATGTTCGGCGCCGAGTGGCGCGAGCACGACGTGCGCTACGAATACGCGACCGAGTGGCTCGACTTCGCCAGGCGGATCTGGACCCAGGAGGGCGAGTTCGACTTCGACGGCCGCTGGTTCGACGCGAAGAACGTCTGGAGCGAGCCCAAGCCGGTGCAGCACGCGATCCCGGTGATGAACGCGGGCGGCTCGCCGGCCGGGCAGCACTTCGCCGCCACCCAGGCCGACATGAACTTCGTCATCCTCAAGGAGCACGAGGCCGAGGCCGGCAAGGCGCAGATCGACAAGCTCAAGGCGATGGCGCGCGAGGCCGGGCGCGAGATCCAGAGCTGGATCCACGTCTATGTCGTCTGCCGCGACACCGACGCCGAGGCCGAGGATTATCTCGACTACTATGTCCGCCGGAAGGGCGACTACGAGGCGGTGAACAACCTGCTCGAGATCTTCGGCATGCAGTCGAAGACCCTCGACCCCAAGGCGCTCGACGAGTTCCGCTTCCACTTCATCGCCGGCCATGGCGGCTACCCGCTGGTCGGCACGCCGGAAACCATCGTCGCCGAGATGGACAAGCTGATCGGGATCGGCATCGACGGCGTGCTGATGTCCTGGGTCGACTACCGCACCGAGCTCGCCCAGTGGATCGACCGGGTCATGCCGCTGATGGAGCAGGCCGGCCAGCGGAGCCCGATGCGCAAGGCGGCGTGAGCCGACACCATCCGTAAAGGAAGCGTCCATGCAGGTCTTCTCGTTCCACCTGATGCCCTATGGCGACCTCGACATGGAGGAGCGGGCGAAGCACAAGGCCGCCTGGGTGGTGCTGCCCAACAGCCTGTTCGATCCCGAGGCCGGGCATCGGCTCTACAACCGCTATCTCGACGAGCTGGAACATTGCGAGCAGGCGGGGTTCGACGGGCTCTGCGTCAACGAGCATCACCAGAACGCCTACGGGCTGATGCCCTCGCCGGTGGTGATGGCCGCCGCGCTCGCCCGCCGCACCTCCCGGGCGAAGATCGCCATCTTGGGCAACGCCTTCTGCCTCCGCGAGCACCCGCTGACGCTGGCCGAGGAGCACGCGATGATCGACTGCATCACCGAAGGGCGGCTGATCTCGGGCTTCGTGCGCGGCATCGGCGCCGAGTACTACTCGATGGGCGGCAACCCGACGCAGTCTTTGTCGCGCCACCAGGAGGCGCATGAACTGGTGGTCCGCGCCTGGACCGAGGAAGGCCCGTTCGCCTTCGAAGGCAGGCACTACCACTTCGAATACGTCAATCTCTGGCCGCGCCCCTACCAGCAGCCGCACCCGCCGATCTGGTGCCCCTCGCAGGGCTCGACCGAGACCATCGAATGGGCCTCGCATCCCGACCGGCGCTATGTCTATCTCCAGACCTACAGCCCGTTCACCTCGGTCGCGCGCTACCTCAACATGTATCGCGACGTGGCCGAGCGGATGCACGGCTATACGGCCGCCTCCACCCAGATCGGCTGGGCCGCGCCGACCTATGTCGCCGAGACCGACGAGCAGGCGATCGAAGAGGCGCGGCCGCATATCGAGACCTTCTTCTCGAAATTCCTCAACATGCCGATGGAGATGCATTTCCCGCCCGGCTATCTCAGCCATTCCTCGCTCAAGGGCGTGCTCAAGCACAAGCGCCAGCTGCGCGGCGGCCAGGGCCCGACGATCGAGCAGCTCATCGAGGTCGGCACCTTCCTCTGCGGCAGCCCGCAGACGGTGCTGAAGCGCATCGCGGAGGCGCACCGGATGACCGGGTTCCAGAACTTCGTCGCCATGATGCAGTTCGCGACGCTCCCGGCCGACCTGACCCGGAAGAACATCGACCTGTTCGCCAAGACGGTGATGCCGGGCGTCCGCGCGCTTGACGACGGCAACTACGCCGGCCTCGAAGCGGCGATCGCCGCCGAGTAGCGCTTCAGCCCACCGCCTCGGCCCGCCTCAGCGCCGCGATCATCGAGGAGCGCAGCAGGAATTCGCGCGCCTTCGCCGGGTCCCCGGCCTGGCGGGCGAGGTCGTCGAGCCGCTTCCCGCGCACCGCCGGGTCCTTCTCCTCCAGCAGCGCCTTGTTGCGCAGCGTCGCCGCCTGCACGTACTCGATGGCGATCGGGCGGCGCTGCGCGTCGTAGAGGTCGAACAGCGCCTCGTCCGCCTCGCCGCGCCACACCGCGACGATCTTGGCGCACAAATTGACCGCGTCGTGGATGCCGCCGTTCATCCCCATCCCGCCGAGCGGGTTGTTGATATGCGCCGAATCGCCGGCGAGGAAGACCCGTCCCGCGCGGTACGTCCCGGCGACCCGCTGATGCACCGCGTAGGCCGTCCGGTGATAGGTCTCGTAAGCCCCGTCCTTGGGACAGACGGCATGCATCCGCGCCTGCACCACCTCCTCGCTCACCAGCTCATCGGCGGTGTCGCCGGGCCGGGTCGGCATCAGCAGCCGCCACAGCCCGGGCACGCGCACGAACACGAACCAGGACTCGGGGTCGGCGACATAGGCGATCGGCGCCAGGTTCTCGAAATGGGCGCCGAAATCGTACCCGGTCGAGGTGCAGAGCCAGAGCTCGGGGAAGGTGAGACCCGGGAATTCGATCCCGGCGCCGATGCGGATGACGCTCGATGCGCCGTCGGCGGCGATCAGGTAGCGGCCGGTCAGGCACTCCCCGCCCTCCGGACCCTCGACGTCGAGCAGCACCCGGTCGGCATCCTGGCGGGCGGCGACCGCCCTGGTGGAGAACCTGACTTCGGCCTCCGGCATCCCCTCCAGGATGTCGACGACGATGGCGTTGAGCTTGTACTGCTCGGCCTGCACCCGGTAGGGGTGGCCGGTATCGTCCTCAAGGACGCCGAGGTCCCACTCGGCGACGATGCCGCGCGCGGTGTCCCGGTTCTGCCACACCGGGCAGACGATGCCCTGGGCGATCAGCGCCTCGACGACGCCGAGCTCGTCCAGCATGTCGAGGGTCGGCGGGTGGAAGGTCGACGCGCGGAGGTCGAGCGGCAGGCTGTCGCAGGCCTCGACGAGGGTCACCGGGATGCCGGCGCGCGCGAGCGCCAGCGCGGCGACGCTGCCGACCGGACCCGCCCCCGCGACCAGAACGCGATCTTCGCGAGCGCTCAGCGTATCCTCGCGACCGACTGGTCGATCCTGCCGCGGAACGCCTCGAGCCGCCGCTCGTCGAGCAGGTTCACACCGTAGAGACTAAGCATTTCGAGCGTCGCCTGCGGGGCGCAGCCCTTGAGGATACCGCCCTTGAGGACCCGCTTGACCGGCTGGCGCAGCAGCAGGCGGTCGACCTTCCAGGGCGAGGCGAGCGTGGTGATCGCCAGGCAGTGCTTGAGATTGTCCAGGATCGGCGAAATGCTGCCGGTCGCCGCCACGTGGACGAAGGCCACGTCGGGCGCCCAGACCCGGTCGAACCAGCCCTTGAGCAGCGCCGGCATGCCGAACCACCAGGTGGGGAAGACCAGGATCACCGTCTCGGCGCGTTTGAGCTGGGCCATCTCCGCCTCGATCCGGCTGCCGTCGAATTCGTCGAAATAGCTCCCGCGCTCGGCCGCCGACAGCGGCGCCTCGAACCCCGCCCGGTAGAGGTCGAGATGCTCGTAGACGACGCCGTTCTTCTCCAGCCCCGCCTCCACCCGCGCGACCAAATGGTGGCACAGGCTGTCCTCCAGCGGATGACAGGAGACGAGCAGGCAGTTCGCCTCCTCGTTGCGGAGTATCTCGGCCATGTCCCCCTCCCCGCGGTCTGCCGCCACACAGTAGAGCGCAACCCCCGGCGATGGAACCGGGGCCCGTTTCGCCCGCTTCGCCGCCCTCTTACGCCGTGCAACCTTGCGGCGCTTGTCCGGCCGCCGCCGCCTTGGCAAGCTCGGCGCCGCGCTGACAGAGGAGCCGCCCGTGTCCCTGGAGAACATCCGGCCCGACGGCTGGCGCGGCCGAATCGGGGTGATCGTGCCGCCCAGCAACACCGTCAACGAGACCGAGTTCAACCGCCTCAAGCCCGACGGCGTCACCTTCCACTTCACCCGCTCGCCGCTGCACCCGAATCCGGCGGGCGACGATTTCGCGGAAATGATGCGCGACCTCGACCGCGCCTGCGGCGATCTCACCTCCTGTGCGGTCGATCTCGTCGCCTATGGCTGCACCGCCGGATCGATGGCCTGTCCCGCCGACCGCCTGCTGGGCAAGCTGCGCGAGGTCTCCGGGGTCGAAGGCATTTCGACCGCGGGCGCGATCCTCGCCGCGCTGGAGGCGCTCTCCGTCGAGCGGATCGCCATGGCGACGCCCTATACCGAGGAGACCAACGCCCACGAGGCGCATTTTCTCGCCGAACACGGCATCGAGGTGGTCGCCGCGTCCGGGCTCGGGCTCAACACGTCGCTCGAAAACATCCAGCGGATCTCGCGCGTCGCGCCCAAAGCGGTGTTCGACCATGCGATCGCGGTCGACCGGCCGGAGGCCGAGGCGCTGCTGATCTGCTGCACCGACTTCAACACCCTCGATGCCGTCGAGCCGCTGGAAGAGGCGCTCGGCAAGCCGGTGATCACCAGCAACACGGCAACCCTCTGGGCCGCGCTGCGGGCGCTCGGCATCGGCGATGCGATCCCCGGCTGCGGCCGGTTGCTGCGGGAGTTCTAGGCGGGGCGAGATCTTGCCGCTGCGCGCCTCCGGCACTCCGGTCGAAGTGACGGGTGGGAACGTCCTCCTACCGCTCCAGCGCGTCGAGCGCCTCCTTGGCGTTGCGGAAGGCATCGACGCCCGCCGGCACGCCGGCGTAGACGGTCGCATGGAGCAGCACCTCGCGGATCTCCTCGACCGTGCAGCCGTTGTGGATCGCGCCCCGGACGTGGCCCTTGAGCTCGGTCATCTTGCCGAGCGTGGTCAGGATCGCGAGCGTCAGCATCGAGCGGGTCTTGCGGTCGAGCCCCTCGCGGGTCCACACCAGCCCCCAGCAATGCTCGGTGACGTGTTCCTGGATGGTGTTGACGAAATCGTCGGTCTTCGCCTTCTCGAGCTGCGGGTCGACCCACTTGGCGCCGAGCACGCTGCGGCGGATTTCCAGCCCTTCGTCATACGCCTTGCTCATCTCTTGTCTCCCTCCAGGAACGAATCGGTCTTCAGGAATCGCCGGCCGCGCTTGCGGTACATGACGAAGCGCGGGTTCCACCAGTCTTCGGCGGCGAGGCGGTTGCGGCGCCCGGTGTCGCGCGCGGCGCGGATCTCCGGCGCATCCAGCACGTCGGCGCGCCGGACATAGTGCAGCATCATGTGGGTGAACGGGTCGGGGTCCCGCGCCACCACCGCCAGCATCCGCGCCATGCGCCAGTCGGGGCAGGCGACCAGCATCGCCATGTGCTCGCCCCGGTACCAGTCCTCGAAACCCGGCCGCGCCGCGTCGGGCACGGCGAAGAAGACGGCGAGGATATACGGGCAGTCCATCGCCTCGGCGCCGGCGCCCTCCCCGAACGCGCAATCGATCTCGCGCCCGACATAGCGGGTGAAGCCCGACACCGAGGACAGCATCGCCTTCGTGCGCCCGTCGGGGGTGTATTTGCGCGACCGGTATTCCGGGCTCTCCAGCGTCTCGGCGCCGTCGAGGTCGTAGACCGCGAGATAGCCCGGCCCGTCCGGGGCGGCGTAGCGATGCGCGCTCAGGAACCCCGGCACGCCGGTCACGTGGTTCGGCGTGTGGTGGTTGTCGTACCAGTCGTTGAACCGGTCCTCGTCACCCGGCGCCGGCGTCATCTCCGAGAAGAGGACCGCGCTCCCCTTGATGCGCGAGCCCGTCACGCGACTTTGCGGCAGGCCGCGTCGAGCGCCTTCAGGGTCTCCTCGAACTCGTCCGACCAGTGCGCCGCCGAGACGAAGCGCCGCACATTGGGCAGCACGTAGATCCCGTCCTTGAGCAGCGCGAGGTCGAGCGCGCGGCTCGACGCCCGGTCCGCGGCCATGATGTCGCCGTGGTTCACCGGATGCCGGTCGGCGAACAGGATTTGCCAGAGCGAGGCCTTGCCGGTGACGATGGCGGGCAGGCGGTGGCGGTCGAGCACGGCCTGGCACTCGGCGGTGAACGCCTCGGCGTCCCCGTGCAGGCGGGCGTAGAAGCCGGGCTCCGACAATATGTCGAGCGTCGCCATGCCGGTGGCCGAGCCGATCGGGCTGCCGTGCATGGTCCCCTTGACGTGGGCGTATTCCGGCGTGGTCTCGGCCGCCGGATCGGCGAGGTTGACGATCTCGGCCGGGCCCGCGACGGCGGACAGCGCGACGCCGCCGCCGATCACCTTGGCATAGGCCGCGAGATCGGGCGCGACGCCGTAGTACTCCTGCGCGCCGCCGAGCGCGAGCCGGAAACCGGTCACGCATTCGTCGAACACCAGCAGCACGTCGTTGTCGTCGCAGATCTTCCGGAGCCCGGGGAGGAACCCGTCCAGCGGGAAGATCACCCGCTGCGCCGGCTCGACGATCACGCAGGCGAGGTCGTCGCGGTGCTCGGCGACGATCTTCCCGACGGTCTCCAGGTCGTTATAGGGCGCCACCAGGACGCAATCGTGCAGCGCCCGCGGGATGCCCGCCGAATCGGGACGCCCCTGCGGGTAGTTGGACAGCGCGTTCGGGATCACGCTGAAATTGGAGTAGTCGTGGTTGCCGTGAAAGGCGCCCTCGAATTTGAGGATCTTGTCGCGCCCGGTGAAGGCCCTGGCGAGGCGCAGCGCATAGCCCGTGGCCTCCGACCCGGTGGTGGCGAAGATCACCTTCTCGGCGCAGGGGATGACGTCGACCAGGCGGTCGGCGAACTGGAGCACCGGCTCGTGCGGCGCGCCGAACTGGTGCAGACCGCGCGCCACCTGTTCCTGCGCGGCGGCCGTCACCGCGGGCGGCGCATGGCCGAGGATCAGCGCGCCGGCGCCGCCGACATAGTCGATATACCAATTGCCCTCGGAGTCCTGGAGCCTGGGGCCCTCCCCCTTGTGGATCACGAAGCGGACGTCCTCGGGCAGCGAGTAGCCGCCGAACCCGCCGCCCGGCAGCGCCTGTTCGGCGATCTCGAAATACGCCGCCTTGTCCATCGCGCCGGGCCGCTCGGGCGCCGCCTCAACCAGCGTGTCCGCCATCGTCACATCCTCGATATCGCAGGGGTTCCGCGTCAGCGCGGCATAATGCCCGGCTCACCCTTCGGGCGGCAACCGGCAATCCAGCGACCCGGAGTCGTGCACCGCGACCCGCCAGCGCGGCGGGATCACCGAAGTCCCGCCCGCCTCCTCGACGATCGCCGGCCCTTCCAGGACATGCCCGGCCGGCATCGCGGCGCGGTCGTAGACCGGGCAGTCGACCCAGCCGTCGCCGAACCAGACCGGGCGCCGTTCGATCAGCGGATCGCCCGCCCGTTCCGGCCCGAAGGCGAGCGCGGGCCGGTCGGCCAGGCCGCGCGAGACCAGCCGGATGTTGACGATCTCCGCATCCGATGCGGTGTCGTCGTGGCCGAAGGTCCGCGCATGGCTTGCGCCGAACGCGGCCCTGAGCTCCGCCAGCGACACGGTTTCGGGGTCGCAGGGGACGGCGAGCGTGTAGGACTGCCCGACATAGCGCATGTCGACGCTGTAATCGTGCGCGTGGCGGTCGGGCGCGAAGCCGTCGCCCTCCAGCAGCGCGCCGGCCTCGCGCCGCATCGCCGCCGCCTCGCGCCGGAAATCGGCGATATCGAGCGCCGCGATCCGCCCGCCCCAGACCCGCACGAAATCGCGCCGCAGATCGGCGAGAAGCTGTCCCAGCGCAGACAGATGGCCGGGGAAGCGGGGGATCAGCACGCGGGGGATGGCGAGCTCCTCGGCCACCAGGAACACATGCATCGGCCCGGCCCCGCCGAAGCCCAGCAGGCAGAAATCGCGCGGATCGAAGCCGCGATGGACCGAGACCTCGCGCACCGCGCCCGCCATCTTGGCGACGGCGACCCCGAGCACGCCGTCGGCGAGCCCGACGATATCGTCGGCATCGAGCGCGTCCGCGAGCCGGCCGAACGCCTGTTCCGCCTGCGCCCTGGAGAGCCGCAGATCGCCGGCCAGCGCGCGGTCGCCGGCCAACCGGCCGAGGATCAGGTTGGCGTCCGAGATCGTCGCCTCCGCGCCGCCCCGCCCGTAACAGGCCGGGCCGGGGATCGCGCCGGCGCTCTGCGGGCCGACTTCCAGCGTGCCGTCTTCCCGGGTCCAGGCGATGGATCCGCCGCCGGCGCCGATGGTGTGGATGTCGAGCTGCGAAACCTGGAGCGGATAGGCGTCGATCTGGTTGGCGTGGCTGATCCTCGGCGTGAGCTCGTGGATCAGCGAGACGTCCGTCGAGGTGCCGCCCATGTCGAAGGTGATGCAGGAGGCGACGCCCGCCATCTCGCAGATGCGCACCGCGCCGCCCGCGCCCCCGACCGGGCCGGAGAGGAAGGTGCCGGCGGCGAACTCCGCGGCCTTGGCGAGCGTCATCACGCCGCCATTGGAGCCCATGATGCTGACCGGCGCGGCGATCCCCTGCCCTTCCAGCTCGGAGGTCAGGGTGTCGAGATAGTCGTCGATCACCGGCGTCAGGTAGGCGTTGAGCACGCAGGTCGAGAAGCGCTCGAACTCGCCTTTCTCGCGGACCACGGCCGCGGATTGCGAGACGGCGACACCGTCGAGCGCCTGCGACAGCGCATCCGCGGCGCGGCGTTCGTTGGCGTCGTCGGCGTAGGAGTTGATGAAGCAGACCGCCACCGCCGCCGAGCCGCACGCGCGCAGCCGCTCGGCCAGAGCGGCGATCTCGTCCGGCTCCACGCCCGAGAGGGTTTCGCCGTCGGCCGCGACGCGTTCGCCGATCTCGAACCGCCGGTCGCGCGGCACCAGCGGCCTGGGGCGCTGGAACTTGATGTCGAACAGCCCGCCGATCAGCCGCCGCGTGCGGCCGATCTCGAGCGTGTCGCGGAACCCCTCTGTGGTCACCAGCGCGGTCCTGGCGCCCTTGCGTTCGAGCAGGGTGTTGGTCGCGATCGTGGTGCCGTGCACGAAGACCCGGATCGCGCCGGCGTCGATGCCGAGCTCGGCGAGCGCGTTCAGCACCCCGCGCCACTGGCGGCCCGGCAGGGAGGGCACCTTGGCGGACAGCAGGGTCTCCCCGTCGAGGCAGAGGATGTCCGTGAAGGTCCCCCCCACATCGACCCCGATGCGGTATCCGGTCTGCGTTTCGGTCATGTCCGGTCGTTCTGACTACTGTTTCGGGGGCGGAAGCCGCTCCATTTAGCAGATCGGCCGCGGCGGCGTGAGGGGGGTCGCGGAACCAGCATGCGGCGCAGCGTCGATCCCCGGTCGACGAAATGATGCTTGAGCGCCGCGCCGGCATGGCCGGCGACCAGGGCGACGAGGCCGTAGGCCAGGTAGAAGTGGATGTCGATGGCAAGCTCGCGGGTGCGCTCGGTTATTTCGAAAAGGGCCGGCAGCTCGAATGCCCCGAACATGTCGATGCCCGCCCCCTCGGAGGTCGAGATCAGGTAGCCGGTGACCGGAAGCAGCACGATGGCGGCGTTCAGGGTCCAGTGCATCGCGGTCGCGGCGGCGCGCTCCCAGGCCTTGACCGCCGGGTCGAAGCCGGGGCTCCGGTCGGCGAGCCGCCAGCCGAACCTGGCCGCCGCGAGGACGAGGACCGCGATGCCGAACGCCTTGTGGAGCGCCAGGGACTCGTTGTACCAGGAGTCGTAGTAGGTGAGCCCCACCATCCAGGCGCCGAGCGCTACCAGGCCGAGCGTGCCGAGCGCGATGGTCCAGTGCAGCGCTATCGAGACCAAACCGTAACCGTCGGCGCCGTTGCGCCACATGGCGGCGGTCTCCGCCTAGTTGCGTACGCCCTCGATGGACAGGAAGAACTCCATCGACTCCGATGCGGGACCAAGGTTGCGCCCGGCGTTGAAATCGCGCCGGTTGAGGGTCGCCGTGCCCTCGAACCCGGCCCGGTAGCCGCCCCACGGGTCGTCCCCCTCGCCCACCTTCTTCACCGCGATGGCGACCGATCTGGTCACCCCCATCAGCGTGAGGTTGCCCGTCATCGTGCCGCCCTGGGCATCGCCCTGGTAACCGGTGCTGACGAAACTCGCCCGCGGAAATTTCCTCACGTTCATGAAGCCCGGCGAGCGCAGATGCTTGTCGCGCTCGGCGTGGCCGGTATCGATGCTCGCGGTCTCGATCTCGACCGAGACCTTCTGGCCCGCCGGCCCCGCCGCGGGGTCGAAGGTGAAGCTGCCGGAGATCCTGTCGAAGACGCCGACCATCCAGGAAAAGCCGAGATGGGAGATCTTGAACTGGACGACGCTGTGCGACGGGTCGATCCGGTACTCGGCGGCGCGGGCCGCCGCGCCCGAGAATGCGAGGGCGGCCACGGTGAGCAGGGCCCCCAGGACGCGTGCGTTCATCGAACGAACCTCCATGCGATGTTCAACCGGTGCGAAACAGGTACTCCGCGGGCGCGAGGCCGCCTCTGTCGGGAAAGACCGCATCCTCGACGGCGGCGAAACTCCAAGGTGGCCGATCGGCACGGCCCTGAAAAGGCTCTCGTAGCCGGTGGCGGACTCGCAAGGTCCTGCATGGCGACAATCTTCCACCTCCCACCAGTCACGTGCGGCAAGAGGATTTCCGTCGTGCCGGGACAGACGGCTTTGCGCGGCTATTCAAGACTTGCCGCGAGCAGGCACGGCGGTTGAATATTCGCCCTGGCGTCTGTATGGTTCCTTACTTTCTTACTATCGGACTCGACCATGCTGGCCAAGCTCACCTCCAAGAACCAGTTGACGCTGCCGAAGGCGGTCCTGGCGTTCTGTCCCGGGACGGAATATTTCGAAGTCTCGCATGACGGGGGAAGGATCGTGCTGACCCCGGTACGCCTCAACCGGGCCGATGCCGTGCGCTCCAAGCTCGCCGAGCTCGGGATCGGCGAGGAAGATGTGGCCGAGGCGGTGGCCTGGGCCCGCGACGGGGACCGCAAGACGGGATGACCGCGCCGCGCGTGGTGCTCGACACCAATGTGTTGCTCTCGGCATTGCTGTTCGCTGCGCACACCCTCGCCTGGCTGCGGCACGCCTGGCAATCGGGCTCCATCCGCCCGCTGGCCTCCCGGGCGACGACCGAAGAACTGATTCGCGTTCTCGCCTATCCGAAATTCGCGCTGACCGAAAGAGACCGCGAAGACCTTCTGGACGACTACCTGCCCTGCTGCGAGGCCATCGCCGTCCCCGAAGACAGCAGAGTTCCCCACTGCCGAGATCCGTCCGACCGGCCGTTCCTCGCGCTCGCCCTCGCCGGCGAAGCGGACGCCCTGGTCACCGGCGACAAGGATCTGCTGGCACACGCGGACGGCTTCGGCGTTCCGGTCCTGACACCGGCCGGTTTCAGGGAACGCATGCTCGAAGAGGCGAGGTAATTCCGAGGCCTCTCAGGACGACCGGGTCCGCAACAGCCGCAGCACCTCGTCCGCCGCCCGGTCGGCCGGGAGCGCCGTCGTATCGATGCGGAGGTCGGGGGCCTCCGGCGCCTCGTAGGGCGAATCGATCCCGGTGAAATTCGCCAGCTCTCCCCGTCGCGCCTTGGCGTACAGCCCCTTGGGATCGCGCGCCTCGCAGACTTCGATCGGGGTGTCGACGAACACCTCGAAAAATTCCCCCTCTTCCATCGTCCCCCGCGCCATCGCGCGTTCCGACCGGAACGGTGAGATCAGGGACACGATGACGATCAGCCCGGCATCGGCCATCAGCCTGGCGACCTCGGCGACCCGGCGGATGTTCTCCACCCGGTCCCGGTCGGTGAAGCCGAGATCCCGGTTGAGCCCGCGCCGGACGTTGTTCCCGTCCAGCAGATAGGTGTGCCTCCCCATCGCCTGGAGCTTCTGTTCCACGAGGTCGGCGATGGTCGACTTGCCCGCCCCCGGCAGCCCGGTCAGCCAGACGACGCAGGGCTTCTGGCCGATCGCGCGCGCCCGCGCCGCCTTGTCGGTCCCGGTCTCCTGCCAGGCGATGTTGGCCGCGCGGCGGAGCGCGAAGCGGATCGCGCCGGCGCCCACCGTGGCCCCGCTGAAGCGGTCGACCAGCTCGAACGCGCCCGCCGCGCGGGTATCGAACGGGATCGGACGGTCGAGCGCGATCTTGCAATAGCCGATCTCGTTCGCCGCCAGCGTCTTGGCGGCGAGATGCCGCATCGTGTCCGTGTCGACCCGGTGCGTCAGGTCGGTCACCTGCGCGACCGCGGACACCTCGCCGGAACGGAGCAAGTAGGGCCGTCCGGGCAGCATCGGCGCGGCGCCCGTCCAGATCAGATGAACGGCGAACTGGTCGGCATCGTGCGGCGGGCGGTCCGGTTCCGCCGCCGTGTCGCCGCGCCCGGCCGGGATGTCGGCGCCATCGAGCGCCTCCATCAGGGTCGGGCCGTCATACCAGGGCAGGCGCCGGGCCGCGAAGACGTTCTCTCCGGCGAGCGCCGAGAGCGGGACGGCGCTCACGTCCTCGATGCCGAGCTCGCGCGCGTACCCGCGATAGGCGTCGGATATCGCCGCGAACGCGCCGCCGTCGTAATCCACCAGGTCCATCTTGTTGACCGCCAGGACCGCCCGGCGGACACCCGCCAGCGCGGCGACATGGCTGTGCCGCCGGGTCTCGGCCGAAACGCCGGTGCGGGCATCGACCACGACGAGTGCGAGATCGGCGTTCGACGCCTCGGCGAACCAGTTCCGCGTGTATCGTTCATGGCCGGGCATGTCGACGACGAACCGGTCCCCGGGCGCCGCCCCGGAATCGTCCGGCAAGCGGCCCAGCAGCGTCGACTTGCCGGCGCCCGCCGCGCCGCAAACGACAATTCGGAGCCGTGGCTTGTCGTCGCCGGAGGCGCGCGGGGCTTCGGCATCCGTCACCGGGGTGGGGTTCCGGTCGACATGGCGCAGGGTGGGAGCTCGACTCGCCGCAACCGCCTTCTCGCCCTCATTTCGCCACTGTAGAGAATTTACTACAAATGGCGTCCCATGTCAAGCCTATTTTGTCTGAAAAGAACTTTTCTGCTACAGCTCCGGGACCGAACGAGCGGGCGCGATCTCGATCCGATCCCCCGGGGAGGCGCGGACGATGGCGAGGCTGGAAGCGCCGGCGAGCACGGCCTGGCCCTCGTCGGCGATCCGCGCCCAGGCCCTGAGCGGCGCGCCGCGCCCGGTCGAGATCTCGACCAGCGCGTGGTCGGCGATGCCGGCCTTCTCGGCAATCCGGGCGGGCACGATGACGCGGCGCCTGGTGCCGTCGAACAGCTCCTCGTTGGCCGCCTCGATCCTCGGCTTCAGCCGCTCCGCCGCCAGCGCCTCGCGCCTGGCGCGCGTCGCCCCGGCATCGACCGAGAAATCGGGGCCGAGCACCACGCCGTAGCGGCGTTCGGCCTGGCCGGCGGTCAGGTAGTCCCCGACCACGTCTTGCCGCACGAGCTCCGGGTCGCGCGCGAGCGGATCGCCATGGCCGCCGCCGCCGGCGGTCTCCTCGCGCACGACATCGCCCGCCCGCAGCCGGAAGCCGGACACCTTGCCCGGCATGTCGGACGGCTCGACCGTCTCGCCGTCGCGGATGACGAAGAACCGGTTGGATGCCCCCGCTTTGCCGCCCTCGACCCCGTAAGGCGGGATGACGTTCTTCTCCGAGAGCACGGACAGCATCGCGCTCCCGCCGAGGACGCGGATGTCGCGGCGCAGCCCAAACCCGCCGCGAAACGCGCCGTCGCCGCAGCAGCCCTGGCGCAGCTCGCAGCGCTCGACGCGCAGCGGAAACGCGCCCTCGACGGTCTCGACCGACTGGATCGAGTTGAAGTCGCCCTCGTTGTAGCTGCGGCACGCGTTGTTGCCGTCCACCCCGAACGAGGCGCCGGTGCCGCCCGCCGGCCACTCGTAATGGATATAGGTGCCCTCGCCGGTGGGGGCGGGGCCGGCGATATGGATGTGGTTGGCCCCGCCCTTGAGGTCGCCGACGCTCATCTCGGGCACCACCTGGCTCATCGCCGAGGCGACCACCGCGTCGATCAGGAACTTGACCTCCGCCATGCCGCCGCAGGGCGCGGTCTCGCGCGCATTCACGATGCTGCGCTCGGGCGCGATCACGGTGATCGGGTTGAACGAGCCGTGGTTGATCGGCGTCCTCGGATCGAGGAAGGCCTTGACGATGGTGCCGACCCCGTTGAGCGCCATCGCCGGGCCGCAATTGGTCGGCCCGTTGGTCTGCGCCGAGGTACCGGTGAAGTCCGCGGTGATCGTGTCGCCGTCCACGGTGAGTTCGAGGCGGACGACCAGCGGCTCTGGGTTGGTGCCGTCGCTCTCGACAAATCCTTCGGCGAAATAGACGCCGTCCGGGCATTCGGCGATCCGCGCGCGCAGCAGGCCTTCCGAGCGGCGCATCAGCTCCTCGATCCCGTCGAGCAGCCCCTGCCCGCCGAAGCGCGCGAACAGCCGTCCGACATGCTCGGCCGCCTTGCGGCCCGTCCCCAGCATCGCGTTGAAGTCGCCGAGGCGTTCGTTGCGCCCGCGCATGTTGTTGAACAGGAGCTCGAGGAAGGCGTCGTTCATCGCGCCCTTCGAGCAGATCCTGGTCGGCGCGATCCGCATCCCCTCCTGGTAGACCTCGTTGACCCGGCCCGACAGGCTGCCCGGCGTCATGCCGCCGACGTCGTTCCAGTGGCAGCGGATGGCCGCGAACATGGCGAGCTCGCCCGCGAAAAACACCGGGTGCAGCAGCAACACGTCGTTCAAATGGGTGCCGCCGGTATAGGGGTCGTTGTGCAGAAACAGGTCGCCCTCGTGGATGTCGCCGGCGAAGGCCTCGACCACCCGCTGGGTCGAATAGGGCACGGCGAAGATGTGCAGCGGATGGTCGGCGAGCCCCTGGGCGATCTGCCGCCCGTCGGCCGACATCAGGGCGCAGGAGAAATCATGCCCCTCATAGATGATCGGCGCGTAGGACGAGTGGATGATGTTCGCGCGCATCTCGTTGACCACGGCGATCAGCGATTCGCGTATCAGCTCGAGACGGACGAACGGGTTCATCGGCGGCGACCTTCGGCGGATTGGCGCGGGACCCTATAGCCTATCCGCCCCGGATGGAACTGCCGCGGCACGGCGTGCCTCGGATACGGCCCCTTCGGGGCCTGCCCGGGACGCGGATCAGGCGAATCCCGGCAATCCTTCCGCCGCGGCGGCATCGTTCACCCGGTGGTCGAGCGTGGCCAGCGGACAATGTTCCTGGATCGCAAGGGCGAGGTAGCTCGCATCGCAGGCGGTAAGACCGTGACCACGCGCCAGAGCGAGAACGTGGTGGTCCTCGGGCTGGCGCGGAACGTGGATGGCAAGCCGCCGGATGCGGGCCATGGAAGCATCGCCATGGTGCCGGTCGATGCGTCTGCGGCGCTCGGCGGAAATCAGGATGTTGCGCAGCTCGTGCCAGAAAAGGTCCGGTACGCAGGCGGGTTCGTCGGCAAGCCGGTCGAGGGCTGTGTCCGCCAGCGCGGCTTCCTCGCCGGGCAGGACCCAGCTGGCCGCGATCGAGGCGTCGATCACGTATGCCATCAGCGCGCATGTCCTTCGTGGCGCCAGGCAAGGATTTCGGTTGTCGTCACCGGCTCCTGCTTCGCTCTTTCCCGGCGGAGGGTTGCGGCAAGCTCGGCATGGTCGGGAGCGGAGACGATCCGCGTGACGTGGGCGATCGGCGTGGAGCCGCGGCAGATGACGAGATCTTCGCCGGCCTCGACCCGGGCGAGCAGCGCGGACAGATGCGTCTTAGCTTCTCCGATCTTGACGTGGCGTGCCATGTCTGCGGTGTTCCCTTGCCGGTTCGGATTTGGGGCGCAACGCTACACTTGGTCAAGTGCTTGGTCAAATCTTCGGTGGAACGGGAGCGCCCTCCTCTTGGCTTGTCCCGGCGGCGCGACTAGTTTCCGGCGATGACCGGACCCTCGGCGCATATCGACAGCTTCCTCAACGACAACCTGCCGCCGCGCGCGCTGTGGCCGGAGATGGACTATTCGGTCCTGCCCGAGCTCGCCGCCTACCCGCCGAGCTTCAACGCGGCCGTGGAGCTGCTCGACCGGCAGGCGGCGGACCGCTTCGCGGACAAGCCCATGTTCCGCTTCGGCGACGACGTCTGGACCTATGGCGAAGTCCTCGCCCGGGCCAACCGCATCGCCAGCCTGCTGGTCGAGGATTGCGGCCTGGTCCCCGGCAACCGCGTGCTGCTGCGCTCGGGCAACCACCCGATGCTGGCGGTTTCCTGGTACGCGGTGCTCAAGGCGGGCGGGGTCGCGGTGACCACCATGCCGACGCTGCGCGCCCGCGAAATCGAATACATCGCGAACAAGGCGCGGATTCAACTGGCGATTTCCCACCGCGATCTGGCCGCCGATATCGAGGAGGCGGCGCCGTCCTGCGCCGATCTCCGGCGGGTGCTCTATTTCGGCGACCCGGCGGACGGTCTCGAAACCCTCGCGGAAGCCAAGCCCGCGACATTCGCCAATGTCGACACGTCGGCCGAGGACGTCGCCATCATCGGCTTCACCTCGGGCTCGACCGGCACGCCCAAGGGGACGATCCACTTCCACCGCGACCTGCTCGCCGCCGCGGACTGCTTCGCCGGGCGCATCGTCGACATCCGCCCGGGCGACATCGTCTGCGGTTCGCCGCAGATCGCCTTCCTCTACGGGCTCTGCGCCTTCCTGGTCGACGCGCCGCGCTTCGGCGCGGAGACCGTGCTGCTGGAGCGGGCGACGCCGAAGCTGCTGCTCGAGACCATCGAGAAGACCCGCGCGACGGTCTGCTTCTCCACCCCGTCGGGGTACAAGCTGATGCTGGAGGAGGCCGCGGATTACGACCTGTCCAGCCTCCGGGTCTGCGTCGGCGGCGGCGAGCCGCTCGCGCCCGCGGTGTTCGACCGCTGGAAGGAGATCACCGGGGTCGCGATGATCAACGGGCTCGGGATTTCGGAGCTCCTGCACATCTTCATCTCGGCCGCCGGCGCGGACATCCGCCCGGGCGCCATCGGACGCCAGATCCCGGGCTTCCGGGTGCGGGTGGTGAACGACGCCTTCGAGGACACCGCGCCGGGCGAGATCGGCCAGATGATCGCCAAGGGGCCCAACGGATGCCGCTATCTCGACGACGCGGAGCGGCAGGCCGGCTACGTGCGCGACGGCTGGAACCTGTCGGGCGATCTCTGCCGCGTCGACGAGGACGGCTATGTCTATTACGAGGCGCGCACCGACGACATGATCCTGACCAGCGGATACAACGTCTCGGGGCTCGAGGTCGAGGCGGTGCTGCTCGAACACCCGAGCGTGCGCGAATGCGCCGTCGTCGGCTCGCCGGACCCGGACCGGGGGGCGATCGTCAAGGCGTTCGTCGCCCTTTCCGACGGGGCGGCGGGCGACGCGGCGCTGGCCGGGGAGCTGCAGGACTACGTGAAATCGCAGATCTCCGCCTTCAAGTACCCGCGCGCGATCGAGTTCGTCGACGCGCTCCCGCTGACCGCCACGGGCAAGATCCAGCGGGGCGCGCTGCGCGCCCTCGAACGCGAGCGCGCCGGGACCGGTGGGTGATGACTTCCGGCGCAGCCTGCATTAGGTTCGGCCCATGTCGCCCGAGCTGATCGCCATCCTCGCCGTCGGGGTTGCCCTGGCCGGGCTGATGCTCACCCTGGTCGGCCGGCTGGACCGCCGGATCGACCGGCTGGACCAGCGGCTCGAGCGGCGGATGGACGGCCTGGACCAGCGGATTGACCGGCTGGACCAACGGATGGACCGGCTGGAGGCGCGGATCGGAGCGCTGGACGAGCGGCTGACCGCCCTGGTCGAGCGGGTGGCCCGGCTCGAAGGGCTGCTCGACGGTCTCCGCGAAGCGGTTGCGGGCCGGCAGGCGGCGCAATAAAACCGCCGCGGGACCGCTTGTATCGACATGGACGGTGAAAGCGGGGCGGCGGCAAGGGCCGCGCGCGCCCCGCACGGTTAGGAGCTGGGCATGACCGAAATCATAGACTTCCTGATGACCCGCCGCTCGGTGACGGCGCGCAATCTGGGCGACCCGGGGCCGAGCGACGACGAGCTCGACGCGATCCTGAAGACCGGCATGCGGGTGCCGGACCACGGCAAGCTGGGTCCGTGGCGGTTCGTCGTCATCAAGGGCGCCGCCCGGACCGCCTTCGGCGACGTCCTCGCCGACGCGTTCAGGAAGGAGAACCCGGATGCCTTCGACGAGCTGGTCGAGGTCGAGCGCGAACGTTTCCAGCGCGCCCCGGTGATCGTCGCCGTGACCTCGCGCATCACGCCCGCGCACAAGATCCCGGAATGGGAGCAGACGCTGTCGTCGGGCGCGGTCTGCATGAACATGCTGAACGCCGCCCATGCGATCGGCTACTCCGCGCAATGGCTGACCGAGTGGCCGGCCTATAACGACGAGGTGGCGGCGGCGCTCGGCTGCGGCGAGCACGAGCGGGTGGCCGGCTTCGTCTATATCGGCACCGCCAAGGAGCCGCCCGCCGAACGCACGCGGGCGGAGTACCAGGCCGTCGTCCGCGAGTGGACACCGGGCGCGCCGTGACCGCGACCGTCGCGCTGCGCCCCATCGGGTTCGTCCGCGGCGGGCGCGAGCGGCCCTTTAACGACGACTGGGACAGCGTGGCCGCCGCCATCGAGCTCGACACCGACTGGCTCGGCGCGGATGCCATCCGCGGGCTCGACGGCTTCTCCCACGCCGTCGTCCTGTACCGTTTCCACGTCACCGACCCCGCGACGATCATCACCGGCGCGCGTCATCCGCGCAACGATCCCGACCTGCCGCTGACCGGGATATTCGCCCAGCGCGGCCATTACCGGCCCAACCTGATCGGCTCGACGGTGTGCCGCGTGCGCGGCGTGGAGGGGACGACGGTCCACGTTCAGGGGCTCGACGCCATCGACGGCACGCCGGTGATCGACATCAAGCCCTACATGACCGCCTTCGCCCCGCGCGGCGAGATCCGCGAGCCGGGATGGGTGGAGGATGTCATGAAAAATTACTGGAAGAAACAGCCCTAATAGTATGACGTTTCATGATTATAAGGCGGACGCCCGGCGGGTCTACGATACCCTGGCCGAAGGCGGGATCGGGATCGTTCCGACCGATGTCGGCTACGTCATCCTCGGCATCTCCAGCGCCGCGATCTGGAAGATCTTCGAGGTCAAGCGCCGCAAGCCCGACAAGCTCAACGCGATGTGCGGCTGCCTGGAGATGCATCGCGACCTGCACGTGCTGGAGGACGGCCGCCGCGCCGTCGTCTCGGCGATCGTGGGCGATGCGAACCTGCCGATGGGGACCGTCGCGCCCGGAAGGCCGGACCACCCGGCGCTGGCCTCGCTGGAGAAGGACGTGCTCCACCAGACCACCGACGAGGGCACCATCGCCATGCTGCTCAACGCGGGCCCGCTGCTGGACGAGCTGGCGCGCATCGCCTTCGCCGAGGACCGGCTGGTCATCGGCTCGTCGGCCAACATCTCGCTCCAGGGGGTGAAATTCCGGGCCGAGGACATCGAGCCGGAAGTCCGCGCGGCCGCCGACATCGTGATCGATTACGGGCTCGCGCGCTGGAACCGCTATGGCCGGTCCTCGACGATGATCGATGTCGCGCGCATGCGCGTGGTGCGCTACGGCTCGTGCTTCGACCTGATCGACGACCTGTTGCAGCGGCGCTTCGGCATTACCCTGCCGCCCGAGCCCGAGCGTCCGCTAGAGTAGCGCCTCGACGACCAGGGAGGGCCCCGATGAATCGCGAACACATCAACCCCGACGGCATCTACAAGCACCCCGCCTTCACCCGCGTGGTCACCGTCACCGGGCCGATGAAGCTGGTCTTCATCGCCGGCCAGACGCCGTCGGACGAGAGCTACCGTCCGGTCGCGCCGGGGGATTACCGGGCGCAATACATCCAGGTGAACGAGAACCTGGAGGTCCAGCTGAAGGCGGCGGGCGCCGGCTGGGGGGACGTGGTGTACCGCCGGATCTTCGTCCTCGACGTGGACGAGTATCTGCGGGTCCAGACCGACCCGACGACCCCGGTATTCGGCGACCCCGAGAAGCCGGCCCCCTCGACCCTGGTGGGCGTGACCCGGCTGTCGAACCCGCAATTCCTGATCGAGATCGACCTGCTGGCGGTCGTCCCCGGCTGAACATGGCGGGGCGTCCGGTCCATCTCGTCGGCAGCATCCCGCTGGAAGACGCTGCCGCCGTTTTTCGCGAGGCGGGACGGCGCCTCGGCGACCGTCTGGCGCGCATACCGGACGGCGAGACCGGGATCCGCAGGAACTGGATCGCGTGGCAGCATCGCGTGTTCGCCGAGCAGGTGGCGCTGGTCGAAGCCGAGGCGAAGGAGCGCGATTACCAGCTCCGGCCGCCGTTTCGCTTCGCGCCGGGCCGCGGCGCGGACGATCTCGACTTCGGCGAGCTCGGCTACGCGCGCGAGGCCGCCGCCTCGTGGCGCGATTTCGCCGCGGTCGCGGCGGAGGGCGGCATCCCGGAACGCTGCCGCTTCCAGGTCTGCCTGCCCACCCCCTTCGCGCCGGTCTATTCCTTCATCGCCTATCGCGACCAGGGCGCGGTGGCGCCGCTCTACGAGGCCCGCCTGCTGGCCGAACTCGCCCAAATCTGCCGGACCGTGCCGGCCTCCAGGCTCGCGGTGCAGTGGGACGTGGCGACCGAGATGAGCATCTTCGAGGGGCTCTTCCCCCTCCCCTTCCTCGGCGCGGCGCCCGAGGGGCCGCTCCTCGAGCGCATCGCGCGGCTCGGCGATGCGGTGCCGGCCGGCGTCGAGCTCGGCTTCCATCTCTGCTACGGCGACATGAACCACCGGCACTGGAAGGAGCCGGAGGACGCGGCGGTGCTCGTCCGCATCTCCAATGCGCTCGCCGCTTCGGTTGCCCGCCCGATCGACTGGGTCCACATCCCGGTCCCGCGCGCGCGCGACGACGACGCCTATTTCGCGCCGCTCCGCGACCTCGCGCTCGACCCGGCGACCCGGCTCCATCTCGGGCTGGTCCACTTCACCGACGGGATCGCGGGCGCGAGGCGGCGCATCGCCGCGGCCGAACGCGTGGTGTCCGGCTTCGGAATCGGCACCGAATGCGGCTTCGGCAGGCGCGACCCCGAAACCGTCCTCGACCTGCTCGACCTGCACCGCGCCATTGCCGGCTAGAGCCGGGGAAACCGGACGGGAACGTTGACCGTTATGGCGCGATTACCTACCGTGCCGGCAGGACGGACGGGGACCGGAACCCCGTCCCCGTCACCGCATTCCTGAGAGGAGAAGTTTCGATGCAGAAAGCGATCGTCAGCGTTGTCGCGGCCGTCGCCGTGGCCGGTCTCGCCGCACAGGCATCCGCCAAGTGCGACAAGGGCGAGATGGTCATCAAGTTTAGCCACGTGACCAACACCGACAAGCACCCGAAGGGGATCGCGGCGACGCTGCTCGCCGAGCGGGTAAACGCCGACATGAACGGCAAGGCCTGCATGCAGGTCTTCCCCAACTCCACCCTCTATGACGACAACAAGGTGCTGGAGGCAATGCTCCAGGGCGACGTCCAGCTCGCCGCGCCGTCGCTGTCCAAGTTCGAGAAGTTCACCAAGAAGTTCCGCATCTTCGACCTGCCCTTCATGTTCAAGGACATCGCCGCGGTCGACCGGTTCCAGAATTCCGAGGCCGGCCAGGCGCTCAAGGACTCGATGAAGCGCCGCGGCCTCCAGGGGCTGCAATTCTGGCACAACGGCATGAAGCAGTTGTCGGCGAACAGGCCGCTGCTGGTGCCGGCGGACGCCAAGGGGCTCAAGTTCCGCGTCCAGCCCTCCGACGTGCTGGTCGCCCAGTTCAAGCAGCTCGGCTCCAACCCCCAGAAGATGGCCTTCAAGGAGGTCTACGGCGCGCTCCAGACCAAGGTGGTCGACGGCCAGGAGAACACCTGGTCCAACATCTACGGCAAGAAGTTCTTCGAGGTGCAGGACGGCGTGACCGAGACCAATCACGGCATCATCGACTACCTCGTCGTGACCTCCACCGAATGGTGGGACGGGCTGCCCAAGGACGTCCGCGATCCGTTCGCCAGGATTCTCATGGAGGTCACGGTGCAGCGCAACAAGGAAGCCTGGACCGTGAACCAGGAGAACCGGAAGAAGATCGTCGAGTCCGGCGGCAAGATCCGCAGCCTCGACGCGCAGCAGCGCGAAGCCTGGGTCAAGGCGCTTCAGCCGGTGTGGCAGAAGTTCGAGAAGGATGTCGGCGCCGAACTGATCCAGGCCGCCCAGGCCGCCAACGTCGGAAGCTGACCCGCGCGTTGCCAGCGAACCCCCGCCCGGGCCCGACCGGGCGGGGCCGGTCGGCCCGGTAGCGGGGCATGGCGAACCCGTCGGAGTCCGGATTCGCGCAACTCTTCGACCGGATCGAAGAGACCCTGATCGCGGTCTTCCTCGGCCTGATGACCGTGATCACCTTCGCCAACGTGGTCGCGCGCTACGTCTTCAACGACAACCTCCTGTGGGCGCTGGAGGCGACGGTCTTCCTGTTCGCCTGGCTGGTCCTGCTGGGCGCGTCCTACGCGGTCAAGCAATCGCTCCATCTCGGCATCGACCTTCTGGTCAACGCGCTCGGTCCGGCGGCCAGGCGCGCGCTCGGCCTGGTTTCGGTCGCCGCCTGTCTCGCCTTCGCCGTGCTGCTGCTGATCGGGTCGTGGGAGTACTGGTACCCCTTCGCCACCAAGCGCGCCTTCCTCGAAGTCAACGACATCCCGATGCCGGGCTTCCTCCAGTTCCTCGCCGACTGGTTCAACGAGGGCGAGGAATACGAGAAGATGCCCCGCTTCATCCCCTACGCGGCGCTCCCGATCGGCATGACGCTGCTCACCTGGCGGTTCGTCCAGGCGGGGATCGCCATCGCCCGCGGAACGCAGACGACGGTGATCGCCTCGCACGAGGCCGCCGAGCTTGACCGCCCGGAGGGCTGAGGGGTGACGGTCGCCCTCCTGTTCGGGCTCATCATCCTGCTGATGGTGATCGGCGTGCCCGTGGCGGTCTCGCTCGGGCTCTCCAGCATCCTGTTCCTGGTGCTCCATTCGGACGGCTCGCTCGCCTCCATCGCGCAGACCCTGTTCTCCGCCTTCGACGGGCATTACACGCTGCTCGCCATCCCGTTCTTCATCCTGGCCTCGACCTTCATGTCGACCGGTGGGGTGGCGCGGCGCATCATCCGCTTCGCCATCGCGCTGGTCGGCCACATCAAGGGCGGGCTCGCCATCGCCTCGGTGGTCGCCTGCATGATGTTCGCCGCGCTGTCGGGCTCCTCCCCGGCGACCGTGATCGCCATCGGCTCGATCGTCATCGCCGGCATGCGCGAGGTGGGCTACTCGAAGGAATTCGCCGCCGGCGTGATCTGCAATGCCGGCACGCTCGGCATCCTGATCCCGCCCTCCATCGTGATGGTGGTCTATGCCGCGGCGACCGACGTCTCGGTCGGGCGCATGTTCCTCGCCGGCATCCTGCCGGGCATCGTCGCCGGGCTGATGCTGATGGCGGGGATCTACGTCACCGCGCGGGTCCGCGGCCTTCCCTCGCAGCCCTGGGCGGGCTGGCGCGAGCTCTTCGAATCCGCGCGCGACGCGTTCTGGGGGCTGCTGCTGATCTTCATCATCCTGGGCGGCATCTATGGCGGGATCTTCACCCCGACCGAGGCCGCCGCGGTGGCTGCGGTCTACGCCTTCCTGATCGCCAATTTCGTCTATCGCGACATGGGGCCGTTCGCCGAGGCCGGACCGCGGGGTCTGGCGCTCGCGACGCGGACTCTCGGCGTGCTGTGGCACCCGGACACGAAGAAGACCCTGCTCGAAGGCGGCAAGCTCACCGTCGCGCTGATGTTCATCATCGCCAACGCGCTGATCCTCAAGCACGTGCTGACCGAGGAGCGGATCCCGCAGGACATCGCCGAGGCGATGCTGGCCGCCGGGCTCGGGCCGATCCTGTTCCTCGTGGTGGTGAACGTGCTGCTGCTGATCGGCGGTCAGTTCATGGAGCCCTCGGGGCTGCTGATCATCGTCGCCCCGCTGGTCTTCCCGATCGCCATCGAGCTCGGCATCGACCCGATCCATCTCGGCATCATCATGGTGGTCAACATGGAGATCGGCATGATTACGCCGCCGGTCGGGCTCAACCTGTTCGTGACCGCCGGCGTCGCCTCGATGTCGGTGATGAACGTGGTGCGCGCCGCCCTTCCCTGGGTCGGCATCATGTTCGTGTTCCTGATCCTGGTGACCTACGTGCCGTGGATCTCGACCTGGATCCCGATCGCGCTCATGGGGCCCGAAATCATTACCCGATAGGCCTACCCGCCCGGCCCCGAATAGTCCTCACAGCCCTGCGTGAGCGCGTAGCAGGCGAGCCGCACGGTCTTCGGGATCCGGACCCGCTCGCCGTTGCGCTCGCCCTTCTCGTAATACTGCAGCATGCGCCGCTTCAGCCCGAGGGCCACCGCCGCCTCCTTCTGCGACAGGCCGAGCGACTTGCGCCAGCGCTTGAACTGGGCAGGCGACATCGCCGGCGCGGGCGCCTTTCCACTCTCGCGATCCCCGGTCACGGCTGAAACGGCTTCACCGAATCATCAAAAGAACGATTCGATCTTAGGCGCACAAAGTGCGCATTTCAACTTGCATTGCGCACCGAGTGCGCCTATGTTTCGGTTCAGGCGCACAGAGTGCGCACCCGAAGACGACGCAAGCCACGGTGCGCAAAGGAGGATGGGCCATGCATATCCTCATGTCCTTTTTCAAACCGATGATTCATCGCCCCGCGCGGCCCCGGGTCCGGACCCCTTCGGTGTCCAATCTCCGCGAATACGCGGCCTTCAAGCGTCAGATGACCCGCCCGCCCCTTCTGTCCTACTCGCCGGCCGCGGTCGGCTGGAAGGCGCGCCGGCGGGGCTAGTCCAGGCTGAGGACGACCTTGCCGCGCACCCTGCGGTCCCGGATCACGTCGAAGGCCTCGACGTACTCGGCCATGGGGAATGTGGCCTGGACCGGGATCGCGATCCTGCCCTCGCAGTAGAGGTCGAAAATCTCCCCCTGCACGCGCCGCACCCAGCCCGGATCCCGGTCGCGATAGGCCGCCCAGTTCACGCCGGTGACCGCGATCACCTTCAACAGCGCGTAGTTGGTCCGAAACGATGCGATCTCGCCGCTGGTGAAGCCCACGACGACCGCCCTGCCGCCGAAATCGAGCGCGCGAACGGTGCCGTCGAACACCGCGCCGCCGACGCTCTCGATCGCCACGTCGACCGCGCCGCAGGCCTCGCGCACCTGGTCGCGGATCGACTCGCGCGGGTTCCCGGCGGTGAGGTCGACGATGTGATCGGCGCCGTTCTCGAGCGCGACCCCGGCCTTCGACATCGTGGTGACGCCGGCGAGAACGGTGCAGCCGAACGCCTTGGCGAGCTGGATGGCGGCGATCCCGACGCTCCCGGTCGCCGCGGTGACCAGCACCCGCTCCCCCTCCCTGACCGCGGCGCGGGCGACCAGCGCGAAATGCGCGGTCTGATAGGCGATGCCGATCGCCGCGGCCTCGTCGAAGCCCATCCCGTCCGGGATCGGGAAGCAGTGATCGGCGGCGAGGACGAGCTTCTGCGCGTAGGTGCCCCATTCGACCTGCACCATCACCCGGTCGCCGACCGCGAGATCCTCGACGCCTTCGCCGACGGCCGCGACCGCTCCCGCCCCCTCCTTGCCGGGCACGAAGGGGTGCGGCGGGATGATCTGGTACTTGCCCTCGATCACCAGCAGGTCGGGGAAGTTGACCGCCGCCGCCCGCATGTCGACCAGCACCTCGCCGGGGCCGGGCACCGGATCGGGCAGGTCCTCGACCCTCAACTCTTCCGGGGGTCCGATCGCGTTGGCAACAATCGCGCGCATGCTGAAACTCCTTGTGGTCGAACCGGAAGCGACCCATGTTTGACGAACCGGTCCCGGCGGGGACCGAAAGGGAGGGGCCCATGTTAGTCGGCGTACCCCGGGAGATTAAGGCCGAAGAGCACCGCGTCGGCATGACGCTCGGCCCGGTGCGCGAGCTGGTCCGCGCGGGGCAGGAGGTGATCGTCGAGACCGGCGCCGCGCACCGGATCGGCATCGACGACGAGGACTATGTCGCGGCGGGCGCGCGGATCGCCGCCGACGCGGCCGAGGTGTTCGCCCGGGCGGACATGATCGTGAAGGTCAAGGAGCCGCAGCCGTCCGAAATCGCCATGCTGCGCGAGGGCCAGGTGCTGTTCACGTTCCTCCATCTGGCGCCGGACCCGGCGCAGACCCAGGGGTTGATCGATTCGGGCTGCATCGCGATCGCCTACGAGACGGTGACCGACGAATACGGCGGGCTGCCCCTGCTGGCGCCGATGAGCGAGGTGGCCGGCCGCATGGCGGTGCAGGCCGGCGCCCATTGCCTGGAGACCGAACATGGCGGGCGCGGCATCCTGCTCGGCGGGGTGCCCGGCGTGCGGCCCGGGAGGGTGGTGGTGATCGGCGGCGGCGTGGTCGGCACCAACGCGGTGCTGATCGCCAACGGGTTCGGCGCGCAGGTCACCGTGCTCGACACCTCGCATCGCCGTCTCGCCGCGCTCGATCTCGAATTCCGCAGCGTGATCACGACCCGCCAGTCGCGCGCCGACTCGATCGAGCAGGAGGTCGTCGAAGCCGATCTGGTGATCGGCGCGGTGCTGGTGCCGGGCGCCGCGGCGCCCAGGCTGGTGACCGGGGACATGGTCGCGGCCATGAAGCGCGGCTCGGTCATCGTCGACGTCGCCATCGACCAGGGCGGGTGCTGCGAGACCAGCCGCCCGACGACCCATTCGGACCCGAGCTTCGTGGTCGACGAGGTGGTGCATTACTGCGTCGCCAACATGCCGGGCGCGGTCGCCAGGACCTCGACGCTCGCGCTCAACAACGCCACCCTGCCCTACATCCGCAAGCTCGCCGTCGAGGGCTGGCGCGAGGCGATGCTGGGCGATCCGCATCTGCTCCGGGGGCTCAACGTCCATCGTGGACGGCTGACCCACGGCGCGGTGGCGGAGGCGCAGGACCGCGATCACATCCCGGCGCAGGAGGCGCTCGCCGCCTGAGCTTCCGGCGCACCCCGTTTCGCGGCCCCGCGCGGCGCGATAGGATGCGCGATCCGCGGGAACCGGCAGGAAGGCGTGCGCGATGGAGCTGCGCAGGGTCGGCATGATCGGCCTCGGCGCGATGGGCCGCCCGATGGCGGAGCACGTCGCGCGGGCCGGCTACGCGCTGAGACTCCACGACACCGAGCCCGGGCGCGCGCGGGAAGCCGCCGAAGCGACCGGCGGCCAGGCTGCCAACGGCCCCGCCGGGGTGGCCGCGGCCAGCGATGCCGTCATCACCATGCTGCCGACCGGCGCCGACGTGGCCCGCACCGCGCTGGACGCGGGCGGGCTCGCCGACGGCTTCGCCGATGGCGGCGTGCTGATCGACATGAGCTCGTCCGAGCCCTCGGGCACGGTCGCGCTCGCCGCAGCGCTGGCCGGGCGCGGCGTCGGCATGATCGACGCGCCGGTCTCCGGCGGGCGCAAGGGCGCGGTCGAGGGCACGCTCACCATAATGGCCGGCGGCGAGGCGGCGCTGGTCGAACGCTGCCGGCCGGTGCTGGAGGCCATGGGCAAGCGTGTCGTCCACACCGGCGCGATCGGCTCGGGGCATGCGCTCAAGGCGCTCAACAACACGATCAGCGCGGCCGGGTTCCTGGCCGCCGTCGAGGCGTTCCTGGTCGGCAAGCGGTTCGGGCTGGCACCGGAGACGATGGCGGAGGTGGTCAATGCCTCGACCGGCATGAACAACGCCACGCGCAACAAGCTCGCCCAGTTCGTGTTTTCGCGCGGCTTCGATTCGGGTTTTTCGATGGACCTCATGGTCAAGGACCTCGACATCGCGCTCGACCTCGCCCGGGATACCGGGACCGCAACCCCCTTCGCCGCGCTCAGCCGCGAGATCTGGGCCCAGGCGCAGCAGAACCTCGAGCCCGCGCGCGACCACACCGAAATCGTCCGCTGGCTGGAACGGCTCGCCCGCGCAGAGCTGCGGTAGAGCGGTGAACGACCAGCGGGCGCCGCAGCCGGGCGCCTACCGTCCGAAGCTCGACAATCTGCGCGGCATCCTGTGGATGCTGGCCGCCGTCACCCTGCTGACGGCGATGTTCGCGATCATCAAGCAGATGGCGACCGAGCTTCCCTTCTTCGTCGTCGCGCTGATGCGCACCTCGGTGGCGCTGGTCCTGTTCGTCCCCTGGCTGGTCCGGGTCGGCCCGGCGGGCATCGCGACGCGCCGGCTGAAGACGCATTTCCTGCGCGCGTTCTTCGGGATCGCGTCTTTCGCCTGCGTCGTCTACGCGGTCGGGCGGCTGATGCTGTCGGACGCGATGGTGCTCTCCTTCACCTCGCCCTTCTGGTCGATCCTGCTGTCCGGGCTCATCCTGGGCGAGGCCATCCGCCGCGACCGGACATTCGCCACGATCGCCGGGTTCGTCGGCGTGGTGATGATCGTCAAGCCGCACGGCCAGATCGACCATGCGATGCTGATCGCGCTGGGCAGCGCGGTGCTCACCAGCGGCGCGATCATCTCGCTCAAGAGCCTGTCGCGGACCGAGCCGCCGGCGCGGATCGTCTTCTACTTCTTCCTCTTCGGCACCCTGTTCCTGCTGCCGCCGGCGATCCTCACCTGGGAGACGCCGGACTGGCGCCAGCTCGGCTGGCTGGTCGCCACGGGCGTGCTCGGCGGCGTCGGGCAGAATTTTCTCGCCCGCGCCTACGATGCCGGCGAGGTGACGATCATCGCCCCGCTCGACTTCCTGCGCATGCCGCTCGCCGCCCTGTTCGGCTTCGCCGTGTTCGCCGAAATCCCGGACGTCTGGTCGGCCGCGGGCACGGCTGTGATAATTTCGGCGCTCCTGTTCATCACCCGCCGCGACGCGGTCGAGCGGCGGCGCCAGCGCGAGGAGACCGGGTCATGAGCGGTGAAATGCTTTCCGACCTCGCCCCGTTTGCGGTGCGCGCCGATCTCGACGAGGCCTGGCGTCGCGCCTGGGACCACCTCGCCCGGCCGGGGACGTGGTGGACCGGGGCGGAGCGGCTCGCCATGGTCGCGGCGTGCCGCGAAGCGCCGGAATGCGCGCTCTGCCGCCAACGCGCCGCCGCCCTCTCGCCCTTCGCCGTCGACGGAACCCACGATTCGACGAGCACTCTGCCCGACGACGTCGTGGAGGCGATTCACCGCATCCGTACCGATTCCGGGCGGCTGACCGAGGCCTGGTTGCGGGAGACGGTCGCGAGCGGGTTGAGCGAGCCGCGCTATGTCGAGATCGTCGGCGTGGTCTCCATCGCGACGGCGCTGGACACGCTGGCGAAGGGGCTCGGCCTGCCGCGCCCCGCGCTGCCCGGGCCAGTGCCCGGCGAGCCGTCGCGCTACCGGCCGGCCGGGGCGCGGCGGGGTCTCGCCTGGCTCCCCATCCTGGAACCCGAAGACATCGCCGACGGCGACCCCAACCCTTACGGCGACAAGACCCCGGATCTCGTCGCCAACATCCACCGCGGGATGAGCCTGGTGCCGGCGGAGGTCGCGGCGTTCTTCGATCTCGACGATGCGATCTACCTGCCGCAATTCGCGCTCAAGGATTTCGCCACCGAGTACCGCGCGATCAGCCACGCGCAGATGGAACTCCTCGCCGCCCGGGTGTCGATGATCAACCGGTGCCGATACTGAACCGCCGGGCACGCGATGCTGCTCCGTGAGAGCGGCAGGCATTACGGCGAGAGCTACTCGCTCGACGGGATCTCCGGGGACGGCGACGGCGGCGTGCCGCATGGCCGCCCGCTGCTCGACTTCGCCGAAGCGGTGCTGGAGGGCGCGGACGCGGCGATCGCCCCCGCCCGGCGCGCGCTGGTGGCGGCGGTCGGCGAAGCCGGCTTCGTCGACGCCGCCGGCGTCGTCGCGTCGTTCAACGCGGTGGTGCGGATCGCCGATGCGACCGGTATCCCGGTCGAGCCGTTCAAGCTGGCGCAGACGGTGGAGGAGCGCGCCGCGCTCGGCATCGACGACTGGCACTGACGGGGACGGCGCGCCTCAGCGTTCGCCGATCGGCGGCACCGGGCGCTGCGCCACGCCGTCATAGGCGCTGAGCGGGCGGATCAGCCGGTTGTCGAGGTTCTGTTCGAGATAATGCGCCGTCCAGCCGGTGATCCGGCTCATCACGAAGATCGGCGTGAACATCTCGATGTCGAATCCCATCATGTGGTAGGACGGGCCGGCGGGAAAATCGAGGTTGGGATGGATCCCCTTCTCGTCGATCATCACCTTCTGCAGCCCGTCGGACATGCGGATCCAGGTATCGTCGCCCTTCCAGGCGGCGAGATCCTCCAGGCAGCTGCGCATGGTCGGCACGCGGGAATCGCCCGATTTGTAGACCCGGTGGCCGAAGCCCATCACCAGCCTCTTCCGGGCGATGGCCTCGCGCATCCATTGCTCGGCGGTATCGGGGTCGCCGATTTCGAGGAACATCTTCATCACCGCCTCGTTGGCGCCGCCATGCAGCGGGCCCTTGAGCGAGCCGATGCCGCCGGTGACCGCGGAAAAGATGTCCGAACGGCTGGATGCGATGGTGCGAACGGTGAAGGTGGACGCGTTGAAGCTGTGCTCGGCGTAGAGGATCATCGACGTATCGAAGGCCTTGATGACCTCGGGAGGCGGCACCTCGCCGAAGCACATGTTGAAGAAGTTCTCGACCATCGGCAGATCTTCGCGCGGTGCTATCCGCACTTCGCCGGTGCGGAACCGGTAGTCCGTCGCGATCATCGTCGGAATCTTGGCGAACAGGTCGAGCGCGCGGTCGCGGTCGGCCAGCTCCGGTTCGCCGCCCCAGGCGATCTCCATGGTCCCGAGATAGCTGACCGCCGTGCGCAGCGCGTCCATGGGGTGGGCGGCGGGCGGAATGCGGCGGATCACCTCGATATGGTCGTCCGAGAGCTCGCGCCGCTTCGCCTCCTCGGCCTTGAAGCGGTCGAGCTCGTCGGCGTCGGGCAGCTCGCCGTTCCACATCAGCCAGGCGACTTCCTCGAACGAGGCTTCGGCGCACAGCTCCTGCACCGCGTATCCGCGATAGGTGAGCGAGTTGGTCTCGGGCACCACCTTGGAGATCGCGGTGGTGTCCACCGTCACCCCGGCGAGGCCCTTCTGGATCTGCGGCTCGGCCATCCGACCCTCCCTTCTTCCGCCCTGCTTCAAACCCTGAAATTGAAGAGGCTCTGGTCGAATCGATTGTAATCCTCGTAGCGCAGCAGCTCATAGAGCCGCTTGCGGGTCTGCATCCTCGGCACCGCGTCCTGCTGGGTGCCCTCCGCCTTGAGCACGTCGAGCCCCTCCTCGACCCCGAACATGGCGAGGCGGAGCGTCGTCACAGGGTAGATGGCGATGTTGTAGCCGAGCTCGACCAGACGGTCGCGGGTGAGCAGCGGGGTCTTTCCGAACTCGGTGAGGTTGGCCAGGAGCGGCACCGAAACGGCTGCCCGAAACGCCTCGTATTCCGGGATCGTGGTGAGCGCTTCGGGGAAGATCGCATCGGCGCCGGCATCGACATAGGCCCTGGCGCGGTCGATCGCCGCTTCCAGCCCCTCCGACGCCTTGGCGTCGGTGCGGGCCATCAGCAGGAAGCCGGGATCGCGCCTGGCGTCGGCCGCGGCGCGGATCTTCTGCGCCATGTCGGCGGCCGGGATCAGCACCTTGTTGTCGAGATGCCCGCAGCGCTTGGGGCTGAGCTGGTCCTCCAGATGGCATCCCGCCAGCCCGGCATCCTCGATCTCCTGGATCGAGCGCGCCGCGTTCATCGGCTCGCCGAACCCGGTGTCGAGGTCGATCAGCGCCGGCAGGTCGGTCGCCCGCGCGATCTGGTGCCCCCGCGCGGCCACCTCGGGCAGCGTCGTCAACCCGATATCGGGGAGCGCCAGATCCGCCGACAGCGCAGCGCCCGAGATATAGATGCCGTCGAAGCCCTTCTCCTGGACCAGCACCGCGACCAGCGGCGAGAACGCGCCGGGCAGTTGCAAGAGCGCCCCCGAATCGAGCGCCGCGCGGAACGCGGCCCGCTTCTCGGCCGCCGTCCTGGTGGCGAACAGCATCGGAAAATCCCCCTCTCCGCTACCCCATCGAACTGGATCTATTGCACCAATATATTCAGCGGCGGGTCGGGCAAAGAGGGTGCCGACTGCCCCTCCGCGCCGGCCCGCCGGCGGCGCGGGAGCGGCCTCGCGGGGCTGTCACGTACCCGAGACGATCGAGGACGCCGCAGAGGCGTTCCCGGGCGCCGCCCGCCGTCATCCGGCGTCGCCCCTTCCCTGCTAGACCCCGGGCAGCAGCGGTATGTCGCAGGCTGTCACAATGAGGGCCAATCCCAAGGCCAGCAAGGTCTGGGCAATCCGCATGGTTTCCCCGCAAGGTGGTTGGAACCCGGCGACGCTACCGCAGGCTTGGGAGGCGGACAAGGGCGGCGCTCAGGGCCCAGGGGCCGGGACATCTCCGAACCCGGCGCCCATCGGGCGCCACCCCAGCGGCTCCTTCTCCCCATCCGGCTGGGGCAAGAGGCTCGCCGGAAACTCGCGGAAGACGCTAGAAAATCCCCCTGTCGTCGCGCTCGGCGTTGACCAGGCCCGCCGGATCGACGGCGACGTTCAGGCCGCCGATTTCGTCGGGTCCCAGATCGGGCAGGCGCTGGACCAGGTCGAGGAAACGGCGCTGCTCGTCCGGCGCGGCGATGCCGTCGGCCAGGGTCTCGAACTTGCGCACGTAGTCCGCCCGCGCGAAGGGGCGCGCGCCTGCCGAGTGGGCGTTGGCGACGGCGAGCTCGTCCACGAGGGTCTCGCCCGATTTCAGCGCGATCTCGAGCCGCCCGCCGAAGGCCCGCCTGTTCGGGTCGGGCTCGTGATAGCGCGCGGTCCATTCCGGGTCCTCGACGGTCGAGATCCTGTGCCACAGCCGGACCGTGTCGGGACGCCGGGCGCGTTCCGGGGCGTAGGAGCGGATGTGGTGCCATTCGCCGTCCTGCAAGGCGACCGCGAGGATGTACATGATGCTGTGGTCGAGGGTCTCGCGGCTCGCCCCGGGGTCCATCTTCTGGGGGTCGCCGGCGCCGGTCCCGATCACGTAGTGGGTGTGGTGGCTGGTGTGCAGCACGATACGCTCGATCGCCTCGAAATCGGCGATGCGCTCGCGCATGCGGAAGGCGAGGTCGATGATCGCCTGGCTCTGGTACTCGGCCGAATGCTCCTTGGTGTAGGATTCGAGGATCGCGCGCTTGGCCTCGCCCGGGGCGGGCAGCGGCACGGTGTATTCCGCGTCCGGCCCGTCGAGCACCCGGGCGATGACGCTGTCCTCCCCCTCGTAGATCGGCGACGGCGCCCCCTCGCCGCGCATCGTCCGGTCGACCGCCTCGATGGCGAGCTTGCCGGCATGGGCCGGGGCGAACGCCTTCCAGCTGGAAATCTCGCCCTTGCGCGACTGCCGCGTGCTCACCGAGATATGCAGCGCCTGCTGCACCGCCTGGTAGACCGTCTCGGTCGAAAGCCCGAGCAGCGTCCCGAGCCCGGCCGCCGCGGAGGGCCCGAGATGGGCGATATGGTCGATCTTGTGGGCGTGCAGGCAGATCCCCTTCACCAGGTCGATCTGGATCTCGTAGGCGGTCGCGACGCCGCGCACCAGGTCGGCGCCGCCGCGGCCCGTCTGCTGCGCCACCGCGAGCAGCGCCGGGATGTTGTCGCCGGGATGGGAATAATCCGCGGCGAGGAAGGTGTCGTGGAAGTCGAGCTCGCGAACCGCCGTCCCGTTCGCCCAGGCGGCCCATTCCGCGGCGAAACGGCGGTCGGGGGAGATGCCGAACACGGCCGCCCCGCCCTCGCGCGGATGGGCGAGTGCCTGGGCGCGCGCGGTCGCGACCGGGGACCGGTTGAGCGCCGCCACCGCCACCGCCGCGTTGTCGACGATCCGGTTGATCGCCATGTCGACGACCGCCGGCTCGACCGCGACGGGATCGGTCGCGACGGCCGCGATTTTCCACGCGAGCTGATCTTCCCGCGCTAAGGCAGTCTTTGAAGGATAGACCTTAACTGTATGATTTATCGTCACCTGACGAACTCCAGTGCTGCCTGGCGGGTCACGGATGATACCCCGGGGCGAGACCCGGTCCAATCGCGTTCGAACCGCGTGTTGTGGCCGGCCGGACGGTGTGTTTAGGTAGCCGGGCCGCCCTGCGTAGCGGGCGCCTGCGATATCGGGAACCCCCATGCCGGACCACCTGCTCCGTCTCTCGCGGGACGACTTCGATGCGAATGCCGCCCTCGATGAGCCGCTGCCCCCGGCGATCCGGGCGATCTACGTGGCCGACGGCATGGCCTCGATCCGTGCCGGCGGCGGGACGGCGACGCTCTCGGCGAATTCGGCGCTGTTTCACACCGGCACCATGTCCATCGCCGCCCGCGCGGAAGGTGCGTGCCTGCTGCGCTACGAGCTCGACCCGGGCCAGGGCGTTCCGACGGGCGAAGGCGTGAGATCGGAGCTCAAGCTCGAAGCGGCGCTCCGGCTCGACGATCCGGACGGGTACTTGCTGCGCTGCGACAAGGTCGAGCTGCCGCCGGGCGGGATCGCCTACACCCACACCCACCAGGGGGGCGGCATACGCTGCCTGCTCGAAGGCGGGTTCAACGTCCGGGTGCATGACGAGACGACCGAGCTCGGCCCCTACGATGCCTGGTTCGAGGCCGGCCCCGACCCGGTCCATGCCTGGGCGCCGGACGACCGGCCGGGGCATTTCTCGCGGGCGATGATCCTGCCGCGCCGGCTCAAGGGCAAGAGCTCGATCCGCTATGTCGACCCGGCGGACGCGGACAAGCCGAAATTGCAGAGATACACCGTTTTCGTGGACGAGTTCATCGAGACATGACCAGCAATATCAGGACCGGCGGGCAGATCCTCGCCGATGCGCTGCTCACCCACGGGGTCGACACGATCTTCTGCGTCCCGGGCGAGAGCTATATCGCGACCCTCGATGCGCTGTTCGACGTCAGCGATCGGATCCGCGTCGTCACCTGCCGTCAGGAGGGCGGCGCGGCCTATATGGCCGAGGCCTACGGCAAGCTGACCGGGCGGCCCGGGATCTGCTTCGTCACCCGCGGCCCCGGAGCGACCAATGCGAGCGTCGGCATCCACACCGCGCGCCAGGACTCCTCGCCGGTGATCCTGTTCGTCGGCCAGGTCGCGCGCGGCATGGCCGAGCGCGAGGCCTTCCAGGAGATCGACTTCCGCCGGATGATGGGCGAGCTCGCCAAGTGGACCGGCCAGATCGACGACCCGGCGCGGATTCCGGAATACGTCAACCGCGCCTTCCGCACGGCGACCTCCGGCCGGGCCGGGCCGGTGGTGCTGGCGCTGCCGGAAGACATGCAGACCGACCGCGCCGAGACCGAGGACGGGGCGGGCTATGAAGAGGTGCAGGCGAGCCCGGCATTTTGGGACATGGAGCGGCTGCGCGACATGCTGTCCGGGGCGGAGCGCCCGGTGGTGCTGGCCGGCGGCAGCGGCTGGACCCAAGACGCCTGCGACAACCTGCGGGCCTTCGCCGAGGCCAGCGACCTGCCGGTCGCCGTCGGGTTCCGCCGCCAGGATCTGCTCGACAACCGTCATCCGGCCTATGTCGGGGTGGTCGGGCTCGGCGCCAACCCGGCCCTCGCCCGGGCGATCGGAGACGCCGATCTGCTGCTGGTGGCCGGCGCCCAGCTCGGCGAGGTCATCACCCAGGGCTATTCGCTGCTCGCGCTCCCCAAGCCGCGCCAGCGCCTGATCCACGCCCATCCGGGGATCGACGAGCTCGGCAAGGTCTACCAGCCCGACCTCGCGATCAACGCGGGCATGGCGGAATTCGCCGCCGCGCTCGCCGCGCTGGAACCGATCGCCGACCCGCCCTGGGCGGAACGCCGCGCCGCGATGCGCGCCGCCTACGAGGCCTTCGCCGAGCCGACCGACATGCCGGGGACGCTCGACCTCGCCCAGGCGGTGCGCCATCTCGAAGGCGTGCTGCCGGAAGACGCCATCGTCGCCAGCGGCGCCGGCAATTTCTCGCAATGGCTGCACCGCTTCCACCGCTATCGCGGGTTCCGCACCCAGCTCTCGCCGCAGAGCGGGTCGATGGGCTACGGCGTGCCCGCCGGGGTGGCGGCCGCCCTGCTGCACCCCGACCGCGCGGTCGTGGCATGGTGCGGCGACGGCGACTTCCTGATGAACGGCCAGGAGGTCGCGACCGCCGCAGCCCAGCGCCTCCGCAACCTCACCTTCCTGGTGGTCGAGAACGGCAGCTACGGCACCATCCGCATGCACCAGGAGCGGCACTACCCGGGCCGCGTGATCGCCACCGATCTCGCCAACCCGGACTTCGCCATGCTGGCCCGGGCCTACGGCCTCCACGGCGAGACGGTGACCCGCACCGAGGATTTTCCCGACGCCTTCGAACGCGCCCGGGAGGCCGACGCCCCCGCTCTCATAGAGCTCCGCATCGACCCCGACGCGATCCTGCCCGGCGCCACAATCGCCGGGATCAGGGCGGCGAGCGGCTAGCCCGCATTTCCCGCCAGGGTCACGGCCTGCGTCGCGCCCGGGCGTTCGTCCCGCCAGGAGCGGGCCGAAGAGCGTAGCGGGGACTACGGTCGAGGCCCGCGACGCAGCGGGCGGGCGCCCG
>Ga0209754_1000629_pt1 | contig 46186 bp, 40 predicted proteins | sample MesohylBB_FD_187295 | JGI IMG/M metagenome (GOLD analysis project Ga0209754, IMG submission 187295) | Host-associated microbial community of the marine sponge Aplysina aerophoba from Gulf of Piran - sponge mesohyl, lysed by bead beating... | ecosystem: Host-associated > Porifera > Sponge >...
TGTAGTTGAATTGCGGTTTGTGACAGGGGTATCGCCTGTAGTAGTTTTGGGGGATCTGCTGGGTTGGCGGCTAAAATGGGACAAAATAGCAGAAAGAGATATATTGAGACTTTGTCCGTTACGCTACGATAGATTTTCAAGATGGTTCTCCGAAATTATTTATCGCGACCGGGAGATCGCTCCTACAGAAGAAATATAAGTTTATCGCGACCGGGAGATCGCTCTACACAGGAAAGTCGGGAATCGGAGTTCCGCCCTCCAGAAGAATCGTTCCTACGGGATATCCGCTGTGATAAAGACGGCATTTAGGACCTCCCGTTCTCGCTGTCCGGACGGTTTGTTGATGACCGCATCATTAATCACGAAAGTGCTGGAGGAGCCCCCATCAAGATTAATCGCTTCGGTAGCACCGAGTTCAATGAGAATGCTAGCGAGTTCGTAGAGCGTTAATCCAGTGCTATACTTTGGTTGCCGTCCGTCGGCAACTATTAAAAAGAGTGTATCGGCATTGTATCCAAGTGCAGTGCGGGGTTCATGACTTAAATTCAGCACCGATGCACGCTTGCCGGGAGTATGCCGCTTCTCGGCACGGTGCATCTCCACAAGTGTCTCATTTATCTTACCATCCTTGAGGAGTCGGATCCGTCCGCCGATAGCATGTTGAACTCGATTCCATTCAGGCGGTGAGAGGGTCAGGGTGAGTGTGCCGTTCGCGCCAGTATTGAACTTGGAAACGCTTGCGTCTTTCAACCGTGTGCTAATCCAGAGAATCGCCCCGTCTCTGGGGATCGCGCTATTTCCATCGCGTGAGACATCTTCTACACGGTAGGAATGTACATAATTTGGGGTCAAAGGGAGTGGAAGTCCGCTGATTAGAATCTCCGTGCCTCGGCGGCGGTTGGTATGGGTTGATTCGCCGAGCCGTGGCGTGTAAAGTGTCACCTGACATCCATCAAGCCGTCGTTGATTGATGCATCCGAGTGGTAGTGCGTGCGCGCCTATTTGCACGTTTGCTTTCATTTGCACGGGAGTGCTCAGAAATTCGCCGGACTCTGTTACACCGAAGCATGCCTCGGTATCTGTAGGTTGGGTGATGAGTTCACCGTCTTGGACATGCAGATTCTCTAACACGCCGCCGTAGCCACGCATATCACCAAGAACTCCGAACCCTCCATTGATTGCGACGAGGACGTGACGGTCCCCACGTTGGGTACGGCGGTCTGCCATAGACCGGACGGTTTCTTTGCCGAGCACCTGTGCATTTGCGAGTGCTACCTCAAAGTGTAGCGTCGGCTCATGACGGGACATCTCGGCGACGTAAAGGACACACGTTTCAACAGCCCAGTCGTAACGGTAGAGATGGAGTCCCGGTGCCAAATCTGGAAATAACGTCTTTCTCTCGCCACCAGCGTGTACGACAGGGGTTGTGATCAATAGCAAACAGATGATGGCACAGAATTTACGCATTACGAAAAATCTCAACGGCAAAATACTCAATTGGTTGATTTATGGGAGGATGCAGCTTCTTGACGATGAGATGGACCTCATCTACTGCGAATTGTTCTAAAATCACTGTAGCGATTTTCTCAGCGAGTGCCTCGATGAGTTGGAAGGACTGCTGCGTGCCGATCTCAATGATGCGTGTGACAACTTCGGCGTAATCAATCGTGTCGGCGAGTGCGTCTGTCCTGCCGGGGTTCGCAAGTGTACACCCCAAGGTTGCATCAATCTCATAATGGCCACCGACGTGGCGTTCCGCTTCCGGAACGCCGTGGTGACCATGAAATCGAATCCCTTTGAGAATAATTTTATCCATGACTATTATTCTACGGGAATTTCTCCGAAGGTATGGGCGGGTTCGATGAGGTCTTTGACCTGTTTCCCAAACCTTCCATCCGTGTAATCAATGGAGCGAATTTTCCAGTCCTCATCATCCTTATTCAGCTCGGAAATTAGATTGCCCTTCTGATTCCCCCAAGTATACGCGCCTCGCAAAACGGCTTTTGTGCCTCTGCCATCAATAGCGATATAGGTGATGTCAACCACCATTTCCCCACCGCGCAGTCTGAAGATTCCCTCCCATGCCTTATTTACTGCCTTCCATCCTTCATTTTTTTCAAATGTACCCGCCCAGAAGGTCCAAGCGGTAAAAACGTCCTTCCCCTCGTTTCTAAGCCACACATCCCCCAATACATCAACATCTTGGTCGCCGTGAGCAACAGCATATTCCGCATAAAGGTCGCGGATCGCTTGCTCCTCAACAGCAAAATCAATATCTCTTCCAACAACTACATCGGGTTGCGTTGATTCGGAGGATGTCGTTGTCGGTTGGGTCTGCTTATCGGGTGCTTCTGTTTCATCATCAGTGTCGCCGCCGCAAGCCATCAGCCCAACGGAAACCAGCACAACGAAGATGAAATAATAAATCGCTTTCGGTTTCATATTGCCTTCTCTCCTCTGTTGAAGGTGATCGGTCAATCAAGTTCACACACTTTGTCCTATTTTATCCTATCTCACGATAAAAATCAACATAATTTTAATTCTGGCAGCGATATTGATTTACCTTTGGGTAAAAAACCTAAGTATTTTTCAGGCGTGTTTAGAATAAGAAGTTGTTTCACAACCGATTTTGTGCTATACTTTTGAGTGTAACCGATATGTTGTTAATCTCCAAAACCGTGTGGAAAAGGAATTTTTATGAACGTCACAGTTAAATACTTCGCCGTATGCCATGAAATGTTAGATAGATCCGAGGAAGAGATGGAACTCCCGGACGGTGCTACCATAAAAACGATATTAGAGCGTCTTGAGGAAGAATGGCCCGAAATCGCCGAGTTCTATGAAGTGATGCAGATGTCCGTCAATTGGGAATATGCTACGGAACATACTGAGCTCACAGAGGGAGACGAGGTCGCCCTAATTCCACCAGTGACGGGAGGCTGCGATGTTTAAGATAACTACAGAAGTTATCACAGGCGAGGAAGTGCGCGAAGCAGTGGAAGGTCCAGACGCGGGTGCAGTGGTACTATTTTTGGGTACGGTTCGGAATAACACTGGCGGCAGACCGGTAAAATGTCTTGAATATGAAGCATACCCGCCGATGGCAGAGAAGAAAATGGCAGAAATCGCGCAAGAAGTCTCTGACAAGTGGGGTATCGATCGCGTCGCAATGGTCCACCGTGTCGGAAAATTGGAAATCGGGGAGGTAAGCGTAGCAGTGGCAGTGGCGTCCCCGCATCGCAAAGACGGATTTGAAGCGTGTCGATACGCGATGGATCGCCTCAAACAGATCGTACCTATCTGGAAACGTGAAGTATGGGCAGATGGGGAAGCGGAATGGGTGAAACCGGATGCTGTCTTCTTTGACGCTCCTAAGCCTCACAAAACCGCTTCACAAATTGACTAAAGATTGAAATTCCTTGTGGGAATTGGTCTAGCGCCATCCACTCATCCACCGTATGCGCCTGCAAAATACTGCCGGGTCCGATAATGACGGTCTCCATGTGCTGTGCAAAGACGGCAGCATCGGTGCCATAGGCGACCGTTTGGGGCTCGGTTTCGCCCGTTATTTCGAGTGCCGCTTGTATAATCTCTGCATCGGGTGGTGTGCGTACCGGAGGAGCATTAATATACAGATCAAATATTAACCCATGTTTTTCTGCTGAATCGCGTGCGCGGTCTATCCAGATCTGTGCATTATCTCCAGGCATTGGACGGTAGTTGATACAACACACGCTTAACGGCGAAGTAATATTCCCTGGACACTCACCATCGCTGATAGTAATATTCCAATCCGTAAAAGCTGGTGTGAATTCATCGTTGAAATACTGAGTATTGGTTGTCAATTCGTGATAAACATCCCGCATTTCTGCGAGAAAGGGAATTAATTTTAGATTCGCGTTGTCCCCCTCGCCTGTACTGCTGTGCGCTGCACGACCGTGGGCTGTGGCAGTAAAGCGGACAGTCCCTTTGTGGGCATATACCGCATGAAGTTCTGTTGGTTCACCGACGACCCCATACTTCGGAAAGCCGTGCTTTTTGAACATCTGCGACTTTTCGGCAACTGCAATTGCGCCGAGGTAGCCCACCTCTTCATCAGCAGTGATTACGACATAGAGCGGTGCCTTCAAATCCGCTGCTGCGTAGTGTGACGCGACCTGAATCATACACGCAACACTGCCCTTCATATCACAACTGCCCCTGCCGTACATCTTCTCATCGGCAATCCGTGCCTCAAACGGATCCATCGCCCAACCGATAGCAGGCACAGTATCTATATGTCCGAGCAGCGCAAGTCCACGCTCACCGTTCACAGGACCTTTCCGTCCGATGAGATTCACCTTCAGCACACCCGCTGGGTCTTTGTATTCAACCCGTTCGACTTCACAGTCAATCGATTCCAGCGTCTCGGCGAGAAAATCCATGACCTCAACATTGCTGAGAGGGCTTACTGTATTATACCCAATGAGGGTTCTGGTCAATTCTTTTGCATCCATAGTTAGCAATTTTACAAAAAGCGGTGAAGTTTGTCAATGAATTTTTTAGAGCAGAGGGTCATGATTTAGAGATCGCTCTTATAGTTGGTATTCATAAGCAGTGACGGCGACGGCTACAATTGCAGCAGTTTCTGTGCGGAGGATGTTCCTCCCAATCGTCACAAGTGTACATCCACTTTCAATGGCACGGGTGATCTCTTGATCGGAAAACCCACCTTCTGGACCGACAAAGAGCGCGATAGAAGCTGGACGCGAGGTCTCTCGCAAAACCGTCTGGATATGCTGGACCTGCAATTCCTGATCGCGATGTGGAGTGAGGAGCAGGCAGCGCGAAAACCTATCGAGTTGTGAAAGAGAGACATCAAACTCTTGTGCGTTGCATAACTCAGGCAACCATGCGCGTTCGGACTGCTTCGTAGCAGAGATAAGCACACGGTGCCAACGCTCATAACGGTTTTGACTCGGTTTCTGCAAGGCGTATTCTGAATGCAGCGGTACAATCTGTGTGACACCGAGTTCTGTCGTTTTTTGGAGAATTAACTCCATTTTATCGTTTTTAGGGAGTGCTTGAAAGAGTGTGAGTTTCGGTGAAATAACTGCGTGAAATTCGCGGCTGAGGATCCGGGCTTCGTTGTGTGTTTCAAGAAGTTGCGCGGTATATACATTCCCTTTTCCATCGATAATTCGGACAGTCTCACCCTGTCTTGTCCGAAGGACGTTGCGGAGATGATGATGCTCCGAACCCGTAATCGTAGCGATATTATTGGAGATATGAGAAGAGGAAACATAGAAAGTGTGCATTTTTTAAATGTTCCTTGCGGTTCGGTGAGGTGAGTTGGCATCATCAAATCCCTTTCCATTGAGCCGTCCCGGCGCGTTGCTTGGGACTACAAACTTTCGTCATAGGTTGCAGAAGTGCGCAATTTTTGAATAATCGTCTCTGGTTGCTGACTGCCGAAGATAGCGGTCCCTGCGACGAGAATCGTTGCCCCCCGATGAATCGTGAGGGGCGCGATTTCTGTAGTTACGCCCCCGTCAACAGAGATGTCAAGAGGTGGCGTCATTTCCTGAACCATTTGATGTAATGCTGCTATTTTTTTGAGCGTATTCTGTTGAAAGGGTTGACCTCCGAACCCAGGTTCGACACTCATTGGTAGGACCAAGTCAACGTCTGAAAGGTAAGGTGTAACCGTCGAGATGGGTGTCTTCGGACATAGTGCCAAACCTGGTTTAAGTCCGTGTGACCTGATCGCTGAAATTACTTCGCTCGGTTTATCAGCACTTTCGATGTGAAAGGTAATCAGATCTGCTCCTGCTGCTGCAAGGGCGTCAATATAGCGAAGCGGGTGCATCACCATAATGTGGACATCAAAAGGAACATCGGTAATCTCGCGAACAGCAGCCATAAAGGGTGGACTAATAGCAAAATTTGGCACAAACTCGCCGTCCATCACGTCAAAGTGGAGCATGTCTGCGCCAGCCGCGACGATCCGTTTAACCTCTTCGCCAAGGCGACTGAAGTCTGCAGCGAGCAATGAAGGTGCAATTTTAGGGGTAGAAATTTGTAAACTCCTTTCGCTGAGTCTTATCTATAAACCACTTCAGGTAATTTTTCATCATTTTCGTAGACAATCACCCGCGCCTTGCCAAAGACCCGGACCCCCTTCTGTTCCAAATCAATTACTGTACCGGGTGCGTAGCGTTGATCTATCTCAATACGCTCACTGTACTCATCAATTATAACGATTTTGACGTGCCGTGAAAGTTTTCCTTCTTCACTCACCGTATGCGTGAAAGTCAAGGGTCTGCTGATGTCTTCAGTAGCACCCTGCACACCACTGATTTCAATTAGGACGCGGTCTCCGGTTTTCACCATCACACCGCCTGCAGGTTCGTGCGTGATAATTGCCCCTTGAGGGATTTTCGGGTGTGAACTATATTCAGTCTCAACTTTTAATCCAACTGCTTCCAGTACAGCAACCACATCGGCAGCGAGCTGACTTTGGAAATTTGGAAGTTGTACCACTTGTGGTCTGGTTCCGCGGCTCACCAAAAGATTTACAGGGCTGCCGCGACGTTGACCGCCGCCTTCTGGCGGTGTTTGTGCAATGACAGTATCCTGTAGATAATCTTCGGAATGGACAAAGGCAACTCGATTTGGACGAAATCCAACACTTGCGAGTGATTCAAAAGCAGCATCCCGCGATTTTCCAATAACGGAGGGAACCGGGACTAATTCAGCTCCTATACTGACTGTGATTTCAACGGGCTGATATGATTTTATTCTAAAGTTCGCCTCTGGATTTTGTGAAACGATTTCACCCTTCGGCGCATCGCTACTCGCCTCTTGAATGGTTTTCGCGGGTTGCAACCCTGCATCACCAAGAATCCGAACGGCTTCATAGTAGCTTTCGCCGGTAATGTTGGGAACAAGCACTTCCTCGGTTCTGACCCAACCGGGAATAACGACGAAAATGGCTAACGCTCCGATTATACCGAGAAAAATCAAAAGATAGAGGAAAACCTTAAATGATGCAAATAGGGTATTATTCAGGCTATTCATATTTTAATTTTCCTTGCGGTTTTTTAATTTTTCCTTGCGGTTAAACAAGGTGAGTTTGAACTTTGACGTGTTCTTCTCAAGGGTCGCCTGTGCCGGTGTTGCAGGCTTGCATTCCGATTTGAAAAAGAATGTACAGAAAGATCAGAAGCCTGCCCGTAACTGAAGTGGAGGACAGCGCGAAAACCTAATAATTAAAAAACTCGCCTGTTTGCAATTGATAACCGTTAATAAAATCGTGTGCTTCCATAGATTTTTTGGTCGCGGGTTGGATTTCCAATAATTGGAGCGTTCCTTCCGCCGTGGTAACGAGTAGCCTGTGCCTTTCGGCTATTTCCAAGGTTCCCGGTTGTCCAACGAGTTTCTGTGGAAGTGGTTGACAACGGACAATTTTCAGTCGAAGTTTGTCCCGGAAGAAAGTATAAGCACCGGGCCAGATTGCTGTACCTCTGACTAAATTGTGAATCGTGATCGCCGGTTGATTCCAATCAACGTGCCCGATTTCCTTCGTCAGCCGTGGTGCGTGAGTTGCTTCTACGTCGTTCTGTGGAACTGCCGATGGCGGTTCTCCGTCCGGCATACTGGACAAACATCGGACCAGCTGATCTGCCCCGAGCTGTGCCAACCGTTCCGTCAATGTGAAAGCAGTATCTTCATCTCGAATCTGGACTCGGTCTGCAGAGACAATATCGCCGGTATCCTCACCCGCATCCAGCAACATAAGCGTCACACCTGTTTCAGTTTCACCATTAATGAGTGCCCACTGAATTGGGGCGGCACCTCGGTACTTTGGAAGAAGCGAGGGATGTAAATTGATAGTGCCACAGGGTGGGATATCCAAAACAGTTTGGGGGAGAATCTGACCAAAGGCAGCAACAACAATTACATCCGGTGCGAGACGTTTAAGGGTCCGCACAAAATCCGGTTTTCTCACCCTCTCAGGTTGATAAATGGGTAGCGTATGTTCTGTAGCAACTACTTTGACAGGTGGTGGGTTGAGCCGTTTTCCGCGTCCGCTCGGTCTGTCGGGCTGTGTGACGACCCCGATGAGTTCAAATTTGTGGGAGATGAGTCCTTTGAGTGCTGGCACAGCAAACTCACTGGTCCCCATAAATAGAATACGCACTTTTTAATTATTCCTTGCGGTTAAACGGCGTGGATTCTATCTTTAGCGTGCTTTTCTCAAATCTGAAGAAATTGAAGAAAGGGAAATTTGAGGAAATTGGGGAAACGCCCTATCAAAAACCCCAAGCAAAAACCCCAAGCAAAACCCTGTGCCGTTGTTGCAGGCTACTGTTTCTGTTTAAACAGGACTTACGTAGTTTTGACTGTAACAAGCTCTTTTAGATGAGGATTCCCCAAAAAAGCCGCATAGTCTCCTGACACAAACTAAAAATTTATGCTACAAAAGAGTAGCGTGCGTAAGCCCTATTAAACCTACAAGTTAGAAACGAATTTGAATGAGTGGCAGTGCGAGACCAACAGACGGCTCATTTGTCCACCTATTTAGTCCTTTATTCATCGAATCGTGTAACGATTCATTTCTATATCTCGCTACATAGGGTTCCGTTTCGGACAACCGTGTAAGAGGCCCCTCCACAGGATCCTCATCTTCAGACGGTGGAGGTATTTCTGGTTCAGGTACGAGCGGTGCTGATCGATCAACATTACGCGTATGCAACCAATCCCATATCCCAATAAAGACAGAGAATGAAACAGCACCGATGCCAATTATGCGATAGTCCTGCGGGGACAATTCAGGCGCGAATTGATTTTCACGCAACATTTTTACCCCACGCATGACCACGTAACTGTGAATCGCGGTAAAGGGCAGAGAACTCAAAGTAACGATCTCAAACCGTCGCAAAGCACTCTCGCTATATATTTCGGGTTCTGTTTGTTCTGTCTCCGAGTCGGGGGATTCGGACTGAATTTGCGCTTTTGCCTGTGGAATCCCTAAGGAAAGAAAGATTAAGCCAAACAAGAATAATCGAATACTCAATTTACACATTTTTAATTATGTCCTTCTGGACTAAAGAAACGCCCAAGCAAAAAGCCCTCCAAATGTAAAGCATTCTGCGCAAGTCTCCTATAGAGGAAACCTGTGGGACAATGCGAAGCAAAATTATGCCATTTAAGGTATAATTTCATTACGGGCGGGTAGCCTGTCAGACGCAGTGCAATTAGGAGTCGTGACGGTCTTTTGTAATAAATTATACCCGTCTCGGCTGCCCTATTGGTTTCAAATAGGCACACAAATGGGTAAAAGTTAAGTTTCCTGATTTTGGTCTCGGTTTTGAAAAAGGTAAACAATTAGCATCCCGGCACCAATACAGACAGAAATATCCGCAACGTTAAAGGTCGGCCAAAAGAGTCCTTTGTCAACTATGCCGAATTGAAGGAAATCGACCACCTCACCTAAATAGAGCCGATCAATGAAGTTTCCAACAGCACCACCGAGTAGAAAACCAAGAGCGACTTGCATCCAACGACTCTCTCTAAATCGAAGATAATAGGCAAAAATGAAGGCTAAAGCGAAAATAGTAATGAGAATAAGTAAGACCCTATGTCCAGCAAGTACGCCAAAAGCGGCTCCTGTATTCCTATCGTGCCGTAGGTTGAAAAAACCGGGAATAATTGGAATCACCTCTGTAACCTGAGCGATATGGTTCTGCACCAGCCATTTGCTTCCCCAATCTACTATCAACACTGGAATCGCCACACCGATTAAGGGTAGAAGCGTCTGCCATGTATTTTTTTTAGGATCCTGCGTCGTGTGCATTTTTAAGCACCTCCCATTCCGCTTTTGCATCATTCGTCTCTATATCGGAAACATGCAGAGCTTGCCCGGTAATAGGTGAGAGTAGGTGCCAATTACTCTGAAAAATGCTTTGGTTGCCGGTTATACCCTCTGGAGAAATAAGATGATAAAAATGTTCCCCCAAAAAAGGAGTCAAGGGTGCCAACCATTGCAGGAGCGCGGTCGCGATTTGTAACAAGGTGGCTTGCGCCACATGTACAGTTTTAGCAGGACGCGATTCCATGGTGCGGACATAAAAACGGAGATCATCTTCACAGAAACCGGTTAACAATGTCCACATTTCATGGAAATTCCCATCTTGGTAAGCCTGCTGTACATTCTGTAAAAGTCGAGAGGTAACGATTATCGCCAACGAATCAATCGGCATAATTTTATCAAGAGTCGCGGCACTTGCGCCTTCTATCGGCTGTGCCTCCAGATTAGTAGACGTCTGTGTATCAGAGATACCGATCTCAGCTCCCCGTTTGCCGCCATGTTTTTCGTTTTGACGTTTCTCCTGAGATACATTTTCCGATTCTGTTTTGTTTCTACTTTGAGAATCTTGCCCAACATGGTAGAGGTAATTACCGATACTCTCTAATAGTTCATGGAATTGCCGATATTGAACAAGATACTCCTTTGCGAGTTTATCAAGTTGCTTGGCGTTAACCGGCTCTGTTCCGACATTAGGCGTTATTGCCACCAAGCGTGCCACGTCAGCTGGATATTTGTTGAGAAATGCGTCTTCTACCTGTATTTCCGCACCAACTTTCGGCATTGTATTAAGCTTTAGTTGCTTAAAAGGTTGGCTTTCTTTAATTGGGCGGCTTCTGCTAAGTGCGGCGGAGATAACACTGATCTCGGCTAACCACTTTGTCCATTTTGAATCGACTGTGTCAGATTGTGGTACAAACATAACACTGGTGTGCCCACCGAGTGGTTTCTTGAAATCAGAATTGTCAATGATTTGAAGTAAATTGGCGAAATGACTATCAATAAGAGTCGCTTCCTTGCGAAAGTCACTTGAATTACAGTTTAGACACCGTGTATCGACAGGTAAAAGTTCCTCAACGCTCAATCGGAACCAGAATTCAAACCCTCGTTGTATAGAATTTCGGATTGCATTGAGAGTATTTTTATCAGTAAGCGGTTCATCACACTGGTCGCAAAGAAGAATTGGAAGTGGCATTCCCCATTGGCGCTGTGCTGAAACCTGCAAATCTCCAAAATTGAGGACATCATCTTGTACATTGCGAATATCTTTATGATCCGTGTCGCCGTAATTATCCCAATACTCTTGGGCGTTGAGTAGTTGGGTAGTGGCGTGATTTTCGGAGATAGAGAACACCCATTTTGAACACGGACGAAACACAGCCAATTCTCTACAGCGTGGACAGTGCGGCTCATGCATCTCGCCTTTCTGTGTATTGAGGAGATAGCCACTTTTTTCCAATTGTGGAACAATAAATTTCTCAGCATCAAACAGATACAAACCACACAATTGCCCAGCTTCTTCAGTGAACCTGCCGGTTTCATCAAAAACAGGCATAGTATTCATTTTTAACGCTTGGGCGATGTTGTAACTGGGTTGATGATGTGCAGGATTTAAGGGCATAACACCGGATTCTAAGGAAGATATTGATTTGTCGCGGGCAGCATCTGTCGCTACGGTCTCAGGAATGAGCGTAATCTTTAAGTCTTTTGCCGGAAATAGTGGATGTGCCACAGCACATTGTGCGAGTTCAGAGGCTTTGATTTCTCTGACAGGTTTCGGTTTGGGTTGTCCTTTTGGAAGGTGTTTCGTAAAAAGTTTGAGCTGCGATTCCGCAAAAAGGAGGTATTCGTCTTGCCATTGGGTGAGCCAATAGGTAGTATTGTCAGTAATTCCAAGTTCAATAATTCCTGCTATTTCCCAAAGGTGTGGCATTTGGAGACAGAAGAAAACATTAATGCCAAATTCCTCTAACCCAACATTGAAAGGAAATTTTACATAGCCATTCAAGGTGTGTGTTGGTATTTGTAGGAGATTCGCCTCATTGATGGGGACGGTGCAACTGGGACACCATGGACTCAACTGCGGCAAGTCATGCAAATAATCAGAATCTCGGAGTCGACTAATAAGCGCGATAAGTCTTGCTTCCTGTCGCGATTCGAGGGTTTTCTGTGAAGTATCCCAATCCGCGAAGATCCCGAGTTGATGGAATTTCTGTTTTTGGACTTCTAATTCCTGTTTATGTCGGGCACGACATCGCTTTCGGAGGACAGATAACTTGATTGGCGTTTTAGATTTTGCAGCCTCAATAACGTGTTCCTCAATCCAAAGGGGGTAGGTTTCCCACGCGGGCACATATGTGACATGATGTCCTTGCATTAACTCTGCTTTAAGGAAGATGTCCTGACAAACTTTTCTACAAAGTGTGTTAAGAGTGAGTGCGTCAACGGAGGTAGGCATCTCGCGAAGGACATAGGTTTCTGTCTGGGAGGAGTGACGGGACTGCGTAGCGTTCGCCTTGACTGCGCTGCGCTCTACAGTGTTAGATTTTTTGCTCGCGAGCGGGTATACATTGGCATTTCCCCAAATTTCCAGAACGGCATTTTCCCTTTCGCGGTCTGTCAACTGAGGTATCTCTTTCAGCTTCGTGGATTTACCGCGTTTACGTGTCGTGCTTTTTGCGGTGGAATTTCGTTTTCTCATATTTTTCGTATTGTGATTTCTGTGCTCGCTTGTCAACCCGACAAGCGGACATTTGAGGAGGTTATGCTTTTTCGTGCGAACCGTCTCCCAGTTTTTACTGTATCAAGCAGATTGGCATATCCTTCTATCTATCACCAGAGTATACGAGCCAAAAATTGTAACAGAAGAATCAGCACAAAAGGTGAAATGTCAATACCAAAATTCCGAGTCACCGGTCCGAGTGCATTCCGAATTGGTTTCAAAACTGGATCCACGATGCGACTTGTCCACCAGTAGAGTTGCCTAACGACTGAGTTTTGAGTGCCAACAACAAACCAAGAAAGTATGGCATTCGCGAAAACCACTATTGTGTAAATTTCAAGCAGTTCACTGATGAACCACGCGAGCATATTCATTATTTCGGTCCCGTTAACTCACAAACTGATTACGTATTGCCAAGTTCCTTTGCACGCTCCGTCGCAGCGAGGATAGCTTCTGTGAGAGTTGCTCGTAAACCACCTCGCTCTAAAGCGTGCAGTCCGGCGGCGGTTGTCCCGCCTGGTGTGGTAACACGGTTCTTGAGCACAGCCGGATGTTCCTGCGTTTCAACTAACATCGTAGCTGCTCCTAAGACTGTATGGGTGGCGAGTTTCTGTGCATCCGCCCGAGGTAAACCGACATGAACTCCTGCATCCGCTAACGCTTCGATGAAGAGCGCGACATAGGCGGGACCACTGCCACTTACCCCCGTGACGGCATCAAGATGACGCTCGTCCATTACTAAAGAGATACCACAAGCGTTGAAAATTTGCTGTGCTATTTCAATATGCTCTTGATCCGCTGCCCTGCCAGCCGTTAGGACCGAGATTGCAGCCCCCACTGATGCCGAGATATTTGGCATCACTCGAACGATAGGCGGAGCGTTGTCAAAATAGGATTCAAGCGTTGTGGTCGTAACGCCCGCTGCAATGCTAATGAGCCATTGCGGTGATGATAGGGCACGTGCGACCTGTGGCAAGACGTGTGGAACTACCGGCGGCGTAACAGCACAGAGAATCATTTGGGTATTTTCCACCAAGGCAGCGATATTGCTTGCACGGTTAGTCCCTTTTTCATCGCAGAGCTGCTGGACGAGGATGTCATCAATATCAGTAACCCAGATCTGTTTCGCGGGAAATACCGTGTCAGCGATACTTCGGACGATAATACCGCCCATCTTTCCAACGCCGATTACACCTAAATTTTTAATTATTCCTTGCGGTTCGTTCAGGTAGGTTTCACTCATAACGCGATTTTCCGTAGAACTGCAGAAACACCCAAGCAAAAACCCCCTCCATTTCATTACGGGCTACAGTTTCGATGGTATTTTTTAGTAGTTATCAATCAGAACGAGATTGATACCTGCACCAGCAAGGTGTCAGAACTATCAGAACCCTCTTTAACTCTCACTGCGAGGCAACTCAGAACTGATGGCTATTCCTCTGAAACCTCAAAGATCGCCCTGCCGATTCTAACGAGGTTCGCGCCTTCTTGAACAGCGACTTCAAAGTCGTTTGTCATTCCCATAGAAAGATACTTCATGGTAACCCCAGGGAATTTCTGTGCCTCTAATTTTTCAGCAAGCGATCTCAGCAAAGCGAACGCGGGACGGTTTGCGTCCGGCGAAGGTGTTAACTGCCCCATTGTCATCAACCCAACGATGTGCGCTGCCGGATATGCCTGTGCGTCTTCAACGAACTGAAGCAAATCATCCGCTGCCAATCCGTGTTTACTTGCTTCGCGAGTCGTATTTATCTGAATCAAAACATCTGTTTGTTGTGAACGTTGTTCAGAGCGGTGTGCTATCTCCGCTAAAAGCCGCAAACTATCAACTGAATGAATCAGCGAAAACATCTCCAATGCGGTTTTAACCTTATTTCTTTGCAAATGTCCAATAAGATGCCATCGGCATGTATTATCACTGGAATCGGTACCTGCAGTATCCACGAATGAATTGACTGGAGCGTACTTCTGTTGCGCTTCCTGCACCCGGTTTTCGCCTATATTCGTTGCACCTGCGGCGAGAACCGTCCGAATTTCCGCGACTGAACGCCCTTTCGTAACAGCAACGAGCGTTATTGAATCGAGTGTGCGTTTACTCCGTTCTGCGGCACTGGCAATGCGTTCATTGATCCTGGAAAGATTATCGACAATCGAGTTCAATTTTTCGATTCCATAATTGGTTCGATTAAAAGAGTTTGTCAACCTTCAAGATTGTCTGTTTCAGTTGATGGCGGATCTGGGTTTAAAGGCTTGCTTGCGTGAAAGAGTATGCCAATGACAGCGACTAAGACGGCTATACTAACAATCCCAATACCAACGGTTATCTTATGCGTTGCCTCCGTATAAACTTGCGTGACTTGGACCGCACTCGCGTTTTCGGACAAAACCTCTTGATACTTGGAAGGGTGATTGCCACCTTGAATAATAAAAACAAGCCCGATCAAACCCGTAACGATTGATAAGGTTGCGAAGAGCACACGCATCTTCAATTCTTCCCGGCGGACGCCAAATTGTCACCTAACAATGAGTTTAAGAAATCATCGCCCAAAGCGGATTGGAATATCTAAGGAAAATAACGGTACAAATTGCAGTGAGGTTTCGACTGCGGGCAATGGTAATACTGTTGCTTCTTTATTCGTGCCTTTGAATATATATTTATATATTAATGATACTATATTTTTCCAAGAAAAGCAAATTTTTCGTCTGAGGATTCATTTCCGAAATCGCCTCAGGACTTGTGAGATAGGTTTAGTTTTCGGTATTGAGTTGGATATATGAGATCATCCTACCTGTTTGCCCGTTCTCAGCCCGATGTGAATAAAAAAGGTCTGTACGACACGCGGTACAAAGTGGGGATATTGAGATGGAAGTGGAGGGTAAACCTACTTCAACCAATTGGTTAACATTGGCAGCCTGTAGACTCAGGTTTTCGCCATCTTGGACGATGCTGCCGAAACGCTCGGCAAATTGCGTGAGCAATTCCGTACTGACGGTATAACAACATCTCTGGATAGAGGGCCCCAAATGAATTCTGCAGTTTGTCGCAACGGTTCCGAAACTATCTTTCATTCGTGCCAACGTGTTCACGGCAATTCGTGCGAAAGTGCCACGCCATCCTGCATGCGCGATACCGATTGCTGGCGTTTCAATGTCAAGGATGAAAACAGGCACACAATCCGCCGTAAAAATGCCCAACGCCACGCCGCGCTGCGCGGAGACAAGAGCATCTACATCGGGTAGGTTTCCAAGAGAGACTCCGGCTGTGTCATCTACGTCCATAACACAGTTGCCATGAACTTGGCGACAATACCGCAACTCCTTTAAACCGGTTTCCTGAAAAAGGATTTTCCTGTTAGTTGCAACTGCATTCGCATCGTCGCCGACATGCTCAGCGAGATTCAAGGATACGTAAGGTGCTTGGCTGACGCCACCCGTCCGCAGACTAATTCCGGCAGTGACAATGCCGGTTGTTTGAAGTTCCTGAATGGCGCGATACGTCTTCATGATTTATTTATAATCTTCGCGTGGCGGACTAAAGATGTCAAGAGCAACAGCGGTCTCTTCAAACGCTCTCGCGCTGTGCTTTACATTGGAAGGGATAAGATAGGCATCACCCTTTTTGAGTATCCGAGAATCGCCGTCAATGGACAGCTCAAAGGTCCCTTCGAGTACCATTCCCATCTGTTCATGGGGATGACTGTGCTCAGCAACAACACTATGAGGTAGTAGATTGACAAAGGACATCATTACTTTTTCACCGTGAAGTGTGCGAATACTTGCGCCATCAAACACCTGCTTTTCCGGTTGCTCATCAATGACAAAAAAGGGCATCGGTTGTGAGTATCTCCTATTTAGATATGTGCTATAGTCATCAACAGTCAGTTATGAGTTGTCAGTGAATGGATTACATTTTTAGGGAAAAGGCACATCGGGTGTGGCAGGCTCGACGTAAAGCAACCTTTTACAACTTGAACAGTAGACCTGCTTCTGATACTTTTGAGCTTCCTTGAGGGTCTGGGGCTGAATAGCGATGCGACAACTGGTACAGATACCATTTTTGCTGAGTGCCACGAAACCAGTTTTCGAGCGTGCTGCGCCGGACTGATTTTCAAACTGCGCCTTCATCCAGCGGTGATATTCGTCTCTGAGTCCTTTTTCAATATCAGAAAGAAACGCCTTCCGCATCTTCAACTCTTCATTCCTGTCCGCCTCTAAATTCTGGAGTTCTTGTCGGAGTTGCGCAGTTTCAGTCGCAGTTTTCTCTTTTTCTCGATTTACCTCAACCTCCAAAGCTGCCAATTCTTCCTTGAGTTGGTCACTTTTCTCCATAAGGACTAAGATGGTATCTTCCGCTTCCTCGTCCTCTTTGTCAAGAAATTCGATTTGTCGTTCGAGTGCATCATAAGCCTCGTTTGTCTTAACAGTCCGTTGTTCATCTTGATATTTTTCGCGTTGCACAGTGTTCATTTCAATTTCAGCGTTTTTGGAACGTTGTTCTTTCTCTGTCTCCGCGAGTTCCGCTGATTTCGCCGTCATATCTTCTTCGTACTGTACGACCCCTGCCTCTAATTGCTCAATGTTGCGTGGGATCTCTTGAAGTTTTTGGTGGGTTGATAACAGTTTCAGGTCACGCTCTTGTAATTGGTATAACAAAGAGAGTTGTTCCTGCAAAGGCTCGTTAGCCATTATATTTCTGCCTCCTTTTCGACGAGGTACGCGAAAAAAATACCGAGTTGATATAAAACAAAGAGTGGTATTGCCATCAACAGCATTGAACCTGGATCGGCGGGTGTCAAGAGGGCTGACATGACACAGATACCCAGTAAAGCGTAACTTTGCTTTTCACGGAAGCCCCGGGCATCAATAACACCGATACGGGACAGAAACGCCATAACTATCGGTAACTCAAAAGCGATCCCGAATCCTAAGATTAAGCGAGTTACAAAGTTAATATATTTTTCCAGGTCCCACATATTGGGTAACTCTGGAAGCAGTTGTGCGGAAAATTGCAGGACGACCGGCGTGACAATAAAGTAGGCAAAAGCGGCGCCGAAGACGAAAAATACGACGATAATTAAAAACAGCGGCATCGCGAATTGCCGCTCCTCACGACTCAAAGCTGGAAAAACGAATGCCCAAATCTGATAAATAACTATCGGTAGTGCCAACAAAATACCGGTGGTTATCCCTAATTTCAGGTATGCCATGATACCTTCCAAGGGACCTACCTTCATAAGTATCGCGTCGACACTGGAAGTCCCAGACCGCAAAGCGAGTGCGAAAAACCCCAGTATCGATCCCTCAGAACCACCAATGGCATCAATAGCATTTGCGATCAGCGTGTTCATTGAAGTTCCCAAAGGAAACTTAATTACCTTTTCAATGGGTTTGCTGAAGGATAAGCTTAAGACCGTAAAAACGGCGATTGCAATAGCAGAAATGATAATTCGGCGCCGAAGTTCCTCCAAGTGCTCCCAAAAAGTCATTGCAACTTCGTTAGATTCCATTTTTTTAATGATTGGGTTTTCGCCCCGTTTTTTCCGTTGTCAGTGATAGAATCGCGCCCTGTGACAGCAGTCGGTGTTCACGAACACGAAATTGCAGTTAAGACTGTTTCGGAGGTTTAATGCTCGGATCCGGTTCTTTATCAATCTCATTTGCTGTTTTTGTCAATTCATCCTGAAGATCGCTACCAGCACTCTTAAATTCTCGGATAGCCTTGCCGAGCGAACGTCCCATCTCGGGCAACTTTTTCGGTCCGAAAATGACGAGTGCGACGACAAGGATTATAAATATCTCCATTCCGCCTATTCCACCCATATCTCCACTCCTCCTTCGATGAAATGTGGTAGTTTATCGCTGTCTATAGTGTAGCACAAAATCAACCTATTCACAACTAATTTTTTAGATGAAACGTGTTGGGGACGCAGCGTGCTGGCACACGAGAAAACGCGCGAATTTCAGAGTATTCAGAGTAAAACCGGAAAAATGTCTATGTAAAAAACCGTAAGAATCAAGGTGGGACGTGCCTTTTAGGCATTTCTGCGTAAAAGGCTACTCTGAAAAAACGCAAGCATTTCAGAGTATTCACGAAACCAATGCGGTTTGTAACTTTGCCAACGAAAAGGGGTGAAGCGAATGGTTCCTGAAATGTCTCCAAATTCGTACATCTGACGATATTTTCACAGTTTTCATAGCAACGCTGAAAAATCAATAGGTATCGTGAAAGGGGATAGCCCCTCATTATGATTGGGTTTTAGACGACTTTCATCAAAGAGTGTTATGAAGGTTGCTATGAAAGTTGCTATGAAAATGTGATACGGGTCAATATCCTTCATAAAACTTTTTCGGTGCTGGACGGATCATTGTATATTTTCCGATAAATGTTCCGCAGAAACGTTAACTTTCACGGAGGCTTCACGGAGGATTTTACGAGCATAGGCAGGACGTGAGTTGCTGAGATGCAATATGCTGTCTCTCCGTGAAAAAACGAATGTGAAAATAAAATTAACGGATTGTATCTCGAATTTATCAGATTTCACGGATTTCTGAGGTGTTTCGTGTATTGAGCGTTTTTCGTAATATTGTGGCGCATTTTGCAGATATAGTGCGTAATTGTCTGAATCAGGATTGTCAGGATTAGAGGATTTGCAGGATTTTAGTAGGTTATTGGGTTACATTCAGTTTAACCCAACGGACAATGCTTGCCACGAAAAATATCACTCAGCATTCAACCGAGCGGATATTTCCAGAAATTCCTGCTCGCTGAATATCAATTGGAAGATACCTTGCCGTTTGGGACCGTCGCAGACGATCATTCTCCCTGCGGTGTTGAATGCGCCTTCAAGGGTTTCCAACACTTTTCGTTTGTATTCGGTGTCAAGGTTGCCTTCGAGATGTTCACCTTTTGTGTCAAAAATCAACACGCGCGTTACGCCCGCGACTTCATTTGTCATAGCAACGAAGTCTGGATAAATGCGTCCGCGTTTCCAACCCTGTAGGTAGTACTCACCCCGTTGACGCGCTGCAACCCGATGCCACCACTGCAATGCTCTTTCCTCATCAAGGTAGTACGCAAAGTTCTTTTCTAAGTCGCTATCGAATTGCTGTTCAAAAACCGGTTCAAAGAGGCTTAACTGCACAGGTTCATAATCTCTCCTTAATAGCGGTCTATCATCGGAACGAACCTGTATTTTGTAGCTGCCCACCATCCGATAGTTGGGTTCTTGGGTCTCCAAATCAAAGCGGATCTCATCCTGGTCCAGTTTTCTGCGAAAGACCTGCTCCGCCTGCGTCTCGACTTCACTTTTCACATGTTCCCGAAGCATGTATGCGAGGTAAGAACGGCGATCATAAATGTCTGCTTCGGTCTCACCGGCTGCTCTCAGGCGTTCGTGCATCTGCTGTGCGATGCGAGCCGCTTGCCAGAGATTCGGCATAATATCAGACAGACGGCGAGCGAAATCGGAGAAACTAACGGTTCTGTCAATGTAGGGTTCCTGCTCGGTATGGAAAACGGGTGCGACCTCACCCACATCAACCGTTGCGGATTGCCTGCGGACGTTCTCAGGTGCGGAGGCTTGTGGGTCGGGGGGTTCGATTGCTGCCCAGTCTATATGCGGTAGGATGTGTGCTTGATAATTGAGATGAATCCATCTATCGCCATCTCTATGGCGGACCACGGGCAAGTAGATTTCCCGGTTTTGGAACCGGTCTCGGCGTTGCACAGTCTGCTGTTGGACCTCTTGCTGTTCATTTTCTCGGTGCGAATCCACTGCCCCCATCACTTCATCACCCAACCCTGTTAAGCCCTCCGATTCCAAGCCATTCTTAACCTGTGTGACAACGGTGCCGACATCGACATTATTGCAATAGACGTAACACTGATTGAGCGATGCTCTGCCAGTAAGTTGGGCGTGTGGTTGTCGCATCACGCGTCCGACGAGTTGTGTAATCGCCCGCTGTGCTTGTGTATTGTCGAGCATTACCAACAGATAGGCAAATGGGCAATCCCAGCCTTCCATCAGTGCGGATTTCGTGATAATCCAGCGGACTTGTGAGAATTCCGAAAGCAGATTTTCCCGTCCGAGTTCATCGTTTTCAGCGGATTTGACGCGAATTGCTTCTGGAGAGACCCCGAGCTGGATAAGATATTCCCGGACATCCTCGGCGTGGATACGCTCACTGTCGCGTTGATCCCTGCCGGTTCGCTCGACACGCACAACGGCGATCGGGCGGATATACCGTCCCGTGCTGTTCTCATACGATTGTGCCTCGATATCAAGTCGTTCCAGTTCGTCAGCGGCTTGGCTGATGGTTAGCTGCCACTCGGCATTCGGGAATGATGTCACCTGCACGGGTAACTTAATCATCTCCTCTCTTTTCAGGTCGGGGCCCTCGATATCGACAAGCAGATTGCTGATGCCGCCGTTGGGTGTAGCGGAGAGTTCAATCACTATCCGTGGATCGAGGCGGTTGATGGATTTTGCGAATTCCTCGTTTGCCTGCCGATTTCTCGCGCCGTAAGCCTTATGTGCTTCGTCGAGAACAACGATGGGACGCAGCATTTTGAACACGTTAAATAGACTCTGTTTGACAAGTCCACCTTCTGTGTGGCACTCCAGATCGGGATATTCATTTAGCAACCGGGCATTGCCGAAAATATCGTCACTGTCGGGGTAAAAACTCGGGTAACGCCCGGAATCCCGAAACATACGGAGAAACTCTCTGCCTTTTTGTCGGTTCGTTGCTGGGAGCATCAGGAGCATGACGCAAAGGTAATTGGCGATATCGTCACTGTTGAAGGTATCCTCTTTCTCCAGCATTTTGACGCGACCGGCACTTGCCCGGTTCAACATTTTACGATAGGGGTGTTGCTTATCCCACAAGGCGGTTTTGGTTTGATTGTAGATCGCCTTACTCGGCACAATCCACAGCACTAAACCGCGCTGCCACGGGAGGCGTTCCAGTGCGGCGGCAGCAAGTAGGGTTTTACCGCCACCCGTCGGGACTTTGAAACAGATATGCGGAATGGGGCGGTTTGCTTCATCAGTACGGTCAATGTGTTCGCTTGCTGTTGCCGCGACACCGCCGTTCTCCTTCAGTTTTTGCCATGCAGCTTTCGGATAATTGCGTAACTCATTGATAATTGCGGTGTCAATCCGCCTCTGTTGCAGGAGTTCAATTGTCGTTTCTGAATCACGCTGTGCGTCTTTAAGTGCCTCTAACCAACGTGCCAAAGCATCAAGGGCACCGCGTTGATATTCTTTTAATTCCAGCATTGTATTATCTCTTTACCTTTCGTGCAGGGCATCGGGGAGTTGGCAAAATATAATACCCATCTTTGTGAGTTCACGCTGACCGATGTAGTTTCCAGCGGCGTAAACGATTGCCTTTCTACCATTTTCGCGACTGGCATTGCATAAGCGTTCTGCTCGCTCCAGATTGAGGATAGCGGCGTTGCTGCGCAACCATTCAAGATCGGGTTTATAAATCAGGTAGTAGTCGTTTTCGTCATCGCTGTGGAAAAGTCCGTTATCATTTTGTGCCTCCAATGTATCTGCACCTACGGAAGCACCAGCGGTGGTATACAACAGGTTGGCGGCGAGTGCTACGTATGAGGGCAATGCCTCTCCGGTGAGCATCGTTTCTACCTCAATCGGTTTGCCAAGGGTGCAGTAGGTAAAGGAACCGCCCAAGCCTTCTTGCAGTGCAGTGTCACGCGCATCGGGGACACCTTTGATAACACGGCGGACCCGCTCAGCGGTAATGGTGTCGGCGTAATCTTCGCACTCAATGAGAATAAACTTCCGATTTCCGCCATCTTCTTTGTTAAGGTCAAGCACAGCGTGGGCAGTGGTGCCGCTGCCAGCAAAAGAATCGAGAATTATGTCATTCTCATCACAAACCATGTTAATCAAATATTTTACAAGTGAGGTAGGCTTAGGATAATCAAATTCATCACTGCCGAGAATATTTGCTAGTTCCGTGTTAGCTTCTTCATTGGTTCCTACTTGGCACTCATTTTGGGTAATCAGGTTTGACGGGACCTTTGCTTGTTGCTTCCCTATTCTTTCGTAACGGATGGAAAACTTGTCGCTCTTAATGTGAAAAACTGTGCCAGTTTCAATCTCACTCAGAACAGTTTCTTGTATCCATTTAAATCTGCCTTCTATTACGAGATCATTCAGAAATTGCCCGTTTTTCACCTCTGTTTCTTCAATAAGTCTAATTCTGCCATAATTTTGGGGTTTATAAATACCATCCCTGAGATTAACTCTATGAAAAGTATCTTTTGGGAATTTAAGTTGGCGAACACTGTTTGCTTCGTTGAGTAACGGCATATCTCCACCTTCCGTATACCCACCAAAAAGATTTAATTCCTTATCCACAGATTTCCTATAACAAATGAGGGGTTCCATCTTTCGCCGGACTGTTTTTGAGAGGAATGGTGAAGTTGCTGTCCGCATCCAAAAAAATTGTGCGACAAAGTTTGATTCTCCAAAAATCTCGTCCAGCAACATTCTCAGGCGATGTACCTCATTATCATCAATAGAGATAAAGATTGCTCCATCGTCTGCAAGGAGTTCTTTGAGTAGATGCAGTCTTGGCCACATCATACAGAGCCACTTGTCATGCCGTTCTAAGTCTTCGTTATCAACGGGTGCGTTCTCTGTGAGCCATTGCTGCATCACTGGGCTGTTTACGTTGTCGTTGTAGACCCAACCCTCGTTGCCGGTGTTGTAGGGTGGATCAATGTAGATACACTTGATACGGTTGGCATAGCGCGGGAGTAGTGCTTTGAGGGCATGCAAATTGTCGCCGTGGATGATGAGGTTGTCGTCGGTGTCGGTTGGATTGCAGGAGCGGGTTTCGTCGGGTTCGAGGGGTCGGTAGGGGACGGTGAGGTGGTGTGCGTAGATGTGTTGTTTTCCTTTGAATTCGAGTGTGGGCATGGGCGGTTCCTTTCAGGGATTATGCAGCGGATTTAGGTAGTGTAACGAGTGACAAAATCCTTACTGTCAATATCCGGCTGTCCTTGCCGTGCATAGTATGAAGAAAAGCGCGATACGATGTCCTTTACAAAAGACGGAGATATCTGAATTGTGGGTTTTCCGAATTTTTCATTAAAATCATCCTCATTTAGAGTCTTCAGTTTTCTGAAATTGAGTATCCCACCCTCAAAAAAATCGGTTTCCGGTAGCCAATGGTAGTAGTCCCGTTTGTTAGTACAAAGCTCTCTGACTTTGCCTTTACTTTTACTGCCCGCTAGTACCTTATCTACGCTTTCGATCTCGGCCAAAAGGATATAATCTGTATTGCGCACCCCGTTTTCTCCTCTGGGAACAAGGTCACAAGCTGGACTCAAAATCACAAACCATTGGTCATCTATTTTTACTATACTGCCGGTTGTAATTCTATCTAACACTGAAGGATATAGGTATACTTCTTCACGAAAATAATCTTCTTCGTCTTCCTCAAGAAGTTGAAGGAGGTGATTCAGGGTGTATCGGAGGAGAGCCCTTTCGGTTCGTTTTGGATCCGTCTCCTTATAGGCTTCCCCATAAGATATCCAAGTCTCTATTTGCGGAAGAAGGTTTTCGAGATAAACGTCACGTAACTGCTGTTCAATCAGCCCTCTTCCGCCTATAATGTCGGTAAGTCCAATATCTCGTATCTGCTGAAACAATAGGAGATCCGAGTGATATGATCCATCTTCACGCCTGCGTATCTTTATGACTGAAGGGTGGTTATTCACCGAGTCAGCGAATGCCGTAACGAAAACAATTGGTATTTTAGTAAATTCATTATATAGTATTTGAACAACTTCATTCCCACCTTGGTCATTACCTCCCAAGTGCAAGTCGATAATTACCCCATCGTAAGAAACATTAATTATGTTTACTGCATCGTAAACATCTTCTACTATCTCAAAATCAACGTCCATATTATTCGGTTGATTTTTAAAAACTTCTACACCATCCTTAAATAAGTTTTGGTAATCTGTATCGTCTTCAACAAGCAATATTTTTAACGGCTTCATTTCTCACTGTCCTTCTTGGGTTGAAGTCTAAAGTGAGCTCCGTCATCAGCTTCATAGACTTCTAATCTAAGATCATTTCGAGCCGCAGCTTCTCCCGCTATAGACAATCCTAAACCTGTTCCATCTGGTTTGTTGGTAAACCCGGGAGCGAAAATCATTTCGCTTTCAATGTCTTCCGGCACTATTCCTGGTCCAGTATCATAATAGTCTATATAACGCAGAGAACTACCGACCATCTTGAATTCAATAATAATTTTACGTATTTCAGTATTTTTTTCACGAATCCAATAAATACTATTGTCAATAAGGTTTGTAAAGATAGAATATATATCTTGAATCCGGGCAGAGTATTTTAAGTCGTCCGGTCCCCTAACTTCAACAGATATATTGTTAGTTTCCATTTCCTTTTCAAAGATAGAACACACACCTTGTATTGTTTTTTTTAGTGGTAAAGGTTTTCTGACCGTACTTCTTCTCGCAGCAAGAGGGTCAAGTCTTCTAAAAAGTTTCACAAAGACATCCGCATTTTGAACCATACCATTTACAATCCGAAGGATTTTTTCAAATGCAATTGGATCGCTTGTTTCCTGATATGACTCGAACCAATAATTGAGGTTAGGTAGCTGGTTGCTGAAGTAACTGAGAGGTTTGCTGCCTTCATGAAGTATTACACCAACAATTTTACCCAATGTGGCATCCACCTGATAAATAGCCACAAGTGTCTGAATGTCATCAACGATTTTGTTTTTTTCTTGGGTATCTTGATTTATAAATTCGATAGTTTTATCAAGGGTTTTTTTGTTAACTTTATCTTTTTGAAGATGGGTCTTTACATTCTCTATTAGTTCTTGAGAAGAAAAAAGCCCTTGCAGACTTTCGCCCACTTTGATAGTGGATCTACTTAGACCCGCACTCTTTCTGTATTTGAATCGTCTGATTTCAAGTTTTTCTATGACTTGTTTTGTAATATCCTGCAGCCGATTAAAATGTATATTTTCCTTTAGTCCATCCCTTGCACTTTTTTCAATTAAACCAGACTCATCTTCAGACTGAATTTGAACATATCCTATTACTTGATTACTGCCAACCTTCATAGAGGGATTATTCACACGTCTAGCGTTTAACTTCAGCCAATCATATCCTGCGTCACCGAGTGGGCGTATACGAAATCCATTCCGGTAAACACCTACTCCATTATAATGATTTAGAAGTTGTCTAGCCTCAAGTTTTCCAAACGGACTATCAAAATGCTTTTCAAGTCCTCGTTTACTCAAAGCACTTATAGCCTCTGCCTCACGGTCAAATACTCTAATATCAATATCAAGTTTACCACATCCCGTTTCATTTGCTCCATTATTAAAAAGGATCTTTTCTTCAGGCCTGTTACGCTGTCTCTGATTTGAGTATGTCAGCACACCATCTCCATTAGCATCTATGGTACCCGAGATTTTGTAATCAAAAAGTTCATAAATAGGAAATGGTTCTATGGTTTCCTTAACATTTTCCACACCAGAAAAACCTTCCACTCTCAAATTGATACGAAAGTTGTCACCGCTGTCTTCATTATTAAAAATACTGCTCATCGGTGATGTCAGTTTTTTCAGTTCAAATCGAAGTGCTTCAAATCGTTTTTTGTCCCATTCTTTGAGATATTCATCATTTCCGTTGATGGTTAATACAGTTCCAGAAGGTTCTGATACCTCGGCTGTTTTAATTTGTATTTCCACATCATCAAGATATTGTGCTACCTCAAATTTATCCCATTCAACATAGACGGTTGTTTTTTCTCCCTTGTTTGTCACTGTTTCAAGATGTAAGTTATTACCAAGAATTGAAGCCGCATAACGTCCCACACCCTTACTGCCTTGTAGTATTCTGCCAGCAGGACTCTTACCCCTCTTAATCTTGTCTTCGGTTGATGGTACCAACCATTTGTTGATAATATCATCTCTGGACATACCGTGCCCGTGATCAGAGATGACTATGGAATATTCGCTAAGGTTTGGAATCTTCTTAAATTCTACGTCCACCTGAGGGGAGTCGGCATCATAAGCGTTTTTTACTAATTCAATAACAGCTGCATAATTGTCCTGAATAAGATCACGACCAATGGTGAGAATATGTCGTCCGGCGGGTCTAATTTTGTAAGTTATGTCGTTGTTCATGACTCCCAATTCTCCTTTAGCTTTTCCGCAATTTTTTGTGCAAGAAGCACAGGGACAGCATTTCCAATCTGGCGATAGGCGGGGGTCCGGCGAGGTCCACCATTATGACTTTCAAAGTAGTAATCATCTGGAAATGTCTGTAGCCTTGCTGCCTCCCTCGGTGTGAGCGAGCGATTTTGCTCAATATCATAATGAATGTAATAGTGACCATCCATTGCGATATGGGCAACAATGGTGTGTGAGTATGATAAATTCCCTGCCACAACGTTGAATCGATTCAGAAAGGTACTCTTGTTTTCATGCGTTTGCAGTTGTTTGGGAAGTTCATTGTACTGAAGCCGAACCTTTTTCTTATTCCAGAGATCAACGGCGATTCTATAAATTTCTAAATCCTCTTTCCTATTGCACCTTGCTTGATGCAATGTCACCGGCATCTCATCATTCCGTATACCTACGTTATACAACCACTGTTCTGCCTTGGAATCAATAGAGGATGGCCCCCCAGTTCCACCACCTGCGGTGATAAAAGGCAGATCGGAGAGAATTTTTCCTACTAGCACATGTGATGGACAAAAATCTAATTTCGGATAAAAACCTTTCGATTTCCCTTTCTTACCAACAAGTATAATTCTTTTCCTATTTTGTGGCACTCCGTGATTTTTTGCATTGATCATCTCAAATTCTGTTTCATAACCATACTCGCGGAAAACATCTTTCATGAGATCCAAATAGGAATTATCTTGTTCATCTGTTGCCGACAGCAGACCGGGAACATTCTCAAACACAAAGTATTTAGGTTTATATTTTTCTAAGAATTTGGCATAAAAAAAATACAGATCATTTCGTGGATCATTTTTCATCTTGTTTGGGCAACGCGCGCGTCCTATTACCGAATACGCTTGACAAGGGGGACCTCCAATAATTAGATTCACTTTGCGATTTTTCAGAAGACTATCAATCTGACGAAAAATGTCTGATAACGTTTTCTCACCAATTTCGGCATTGATAACAGATTTAGTTACATCACTAGGTATCGAACCATGGAATTCTTTCCTTTTCGTATTACCCTTCAGATAGTCAGTGTATTGCTTTAAATTACCCTCTTTCTTCAGATGATGGTATGCCATCCGAGTACGAAGTGTATGACAAGCAGCACGATCCATCTCAACGTGCGCGATTGGATTAAATCCAGCGCGAATGAATCCTTCAGAAAGCCCTCCGGCTCCTGCAAAAAGATCGAGATAATTAAATCTACTGCTCATAATAAGATGCTCCAACCATTTTTGCTATAGTGGCTCCCTTCATATCATAGTAAGACGTTTAAAAAACACTAAATTTATTTATAGTTATTATACCAAAAAAACTCAAATAGTGTCAAGAGTTTTCAAAATATAACGGAACAAGTCAGATTTTGGTTTCCTATAGAAGCCCTATAGAGCAAGTTGAGGTATAAAGTCTTTCCTGCTACTGACCTGCAGAAGGGAAGCGATAGGATGGTGAATATAGATGTGTTGTTTCCTTAAAGTCCGCGTCAATATTTACGAAAATACTTGTTTATTCTTTATCGCGTTCGTCCGGTTCAAAGATCGAATCGAACTTTATAGGTATTTCCCCCTCTTTTATTGACTGATTCAGTGCTTCAATGTCTTCATCAGTGAGATGTGGTGGTTTTTCCATCGCTTTGATGAGACGTTGTGCAGCGGGATTTTTTCTCTTTTCTGTAATTCCTTTTACTTGTTCATCTCCTTGACGTTTGGAATTTGCTTTTATCGGTTCTTGGTGAAGCCCCCTGAGTTGAGAGGCTGGGAAACTCAGGCATTTATACATCTGTCCATTATCATCACTGAATTCAATTTCAAACGCTTTGCCGTTTGAAAGGATTTCAACGACTGTGCCGACTTCTCCGCGTTTGAGATTATGCTCAGGGACATCCTGTGTGAGCGCGACAACATCCATGAGTTTGATTTTGCCTTTTTCTTCAGATCCTTGGTTGCGTTCAGGCAAAACGTCTCTATTCAAGGTGTTATCGGAAAGTTTGTTTTTCATAGTCTATCCTGACTTGCCAAGGGAAATGCTGTTGTCAATTTCGGGATGTCAGCACCAGTTTCATGAAATGTATTATATGATGCCCACCGATTTCATATCAGCGTTAAAGTCATTTGGGATCTACCCGGCCCCCGGTAAGACCTTACAACAAGTATAGCATTAAGTTAGGAGGATTTCAAGTTTAAATATCGAGAAAGCGGACGGATGCTCTGATACCATAGTAGCAAGAAGGCGAGGTTAGGAAACCTCGCCAGCGGCGGAGGATAGGCAATATCTGGTGCGGTGTTTTTGCTTGGGTATTCCCGCTCTCCTACAAAAGAGTCGGGAATCGGAGTTCCCTCCTACAGAAGAGGGACTAAATGCCTCAGCGAAAACGTTTGAATTCACTCGCGTAATATGCTATGATGTTAGCGGCGTGGAAAGAATGTATCAACGCCTGCTTCAATGTCTTCAATCGGATGTCCGTGTTGTTGCTGATAGCTTTCGTGGGTGTCGCGCTCTGTTGCGGTTAGGTCGGTCAGAGGGAAGGTAATGGCTTCTCTGCTACGATTACCGGATTCGTTCATTGCGATGTTCATCTCTTGGTCTTGCCTTCCAAGCACAGCACCGTATTCAGGTTCCGTATCGTTCAGCACAGCCGTGGCGATGCTGAGCAGTTCATCTGCCACTGCCATTTGTCTCTCGGAAATAGGATAGTTCTTGAGTGGATTTTCCCATGTCACGGTCTGTTCAGGTAATTGCAACTCGATCTTCTCAATGACTTCGACACCATCCACGTCAATTGTGGTTTGCTTGGGGCGATAAGCGATGCCCAGCGCGCCAGATTGTAGGTCGTCTGCCGGAGTTACATAGATATCCTCACCGACAATGGTGCCTTTGCTACCATCGATCTGCGAAATGCCGGTTTGTCCGCGTCCCAAGGATCGGGCGTGGATGACGTTGGAATACACCATGAGGGCGGTCGCGTTGTTGTGGAATTCAATGAAGGCGAGGCTCCAGTTTTCGCTCGTATGATTGCGCTTCATCCGGTCGATAATCGGAATTACAGGACTTGTTTGCGTGATACCGAGCATAGATTTCGGTTCACCCCCAGCACGGAGTCGGAGCATGCTCATCCCATGATGACCACCTTCATGGAAAATTCGGTAGATCCGGGCGACCTCGCCGATAACGTCTGCTTCAATAACCTTTGATAAAAACCGCTCACGTGGCACACGGTAATAGTTTTCAGCGATCTCAAGTTTGACATTATTCGCTTTGGCACGCTCAATCATCAGGTCTGCTGTGGGGAGTGTAACAGTAATAGGCGTTTCACAAAGGATATGAACGCCGGCATCTGCCATAAAGCATGCAATCGCGTGGTGTGCGAGTGCCGGAACAGTAATATCAACGACATCAAGAGCTTCATGTTCAACGAGATCCCGGACATGGGTGTACGGGGTCGCGCCATATTGCTGAGCGTAGTGCGTTGCCACTTCCTCGTCTATATCGCAAATTGCGACGAGATTGTAAATATGTTTGAGTTTCGCAATGACAGGCAGATGCGCGCTACCGCCTCGCCTTCCTGCACCCACTAAAGCGATATTGAGTTTGGACATGGAAGCCTCCTTCGTTAGAAAAACATTCGCCCTTATAGGTCTTTGAGAACTCGTGTATCTCGCTCGTAACGAAGATAGCAGTTCTATAGAAATGTGTCAACGAAAACCTTGGGCATTTATGGGAAAATATACAATAAATATTATGTTAGCCATCATTCTTAAAGAACTTCATTGCTATAGCAGCTCTATCAAATATCGGCGTATCCAGTTTCTGATTTTATGTGCACTCGCCCTGCTCCTGTTCGTAGCCACAGTTGAATTCTACGCTGACAGCCGAACGGGAAAACCTATTGAGGTCGGGAAACAGACGTATACGCTTTTTATCATCGCTCTTTTTATTGTGCAATTTTGGGTGCCAAGGCATGCTGTTGAGGCGTGGCATACGGAAGGGATTCAAAGGCCTTATCAAGCGCGGTCACAAGGATATGGACAGAATGGAGCACTTCTCGCGTTAACGCCATTGACAAATTGGAAAATCTTGATAGGTAAACTCAGTGCAATTGTGGTATGGAGTCTGTGGGGTATTTGGCTAACAATTCCACTGTTGGCACTATCAAACTACACGGGTGGTTTGACAGTGGCGCAATTGGTGAGATGTGGGGCAGTATTATTGGTAAGTTGCATCTTTTATGCACTTATCGGCATCAGTTTCGCGTTATGGAATCCTCCGATTCGGGCAAAGAGTATAAGTTACGGGCTTATCCTACTCATCACATTCCTTCCACTGGTGCCAGTCCAGCCATTTAACGCCATTCCGATGTTCGCAGCAATGAGTCCACTATGCGCCCTTTTGTCAATTCTCAATGGGGATTCAACGTACTTGTGGGTATGGAACATCGGACTATTTTGCACACTATATTTGTTGTTTTTTCCTATCCTGATTAAACAGATGCGCTTCTGATCTGGATGTATCCGTTACCGAGAAAAAGATTGATTTGCCGCTGAAAATGTGATAATATGTAATCAGTTTCGGCAGGTGTGTCCCGTCGTAAATCCTCCGACAGTACCTCTCTTCTCTTCGATTTTAATTGAGATCCTTGAAATCCCAATATACGTGAGATATGGCGCATACACGAAAATATTCACCAACCCTCCAAGAAACACCGCAGTCAGCACATCCGGGTGTTACCTTCCGCGCGATTTTGATCGGTGTCATACTCATACCGCCAAATACCTATTTTATCATGGCGAACCATCTCCGTTACTGGAGCACCTTACCGACAACGATGTCGCTGATTTACAACGTCGTGGTAACATTGGTGGTGTTGACGTGCCTCAATTTCTTACTCAAATTGTTGTTGCCTCGTTTCGCGCTCCGGCAGGGGGAACTGCTCACCGTCTACGTTATCCTCTCTATCTCATCTGCGATTGCGGGACATGATATGATGCAGACCATCGTTCCTGTGATTCCGAACGGTTTTTGGTTTGCGACCCCCGAAAATGAGTGGCAACAACTCTTCTGGCGGCATCTACCGAGTTGGATGACACTCAGTGATTTGTCCGTCTTGCAAGATTTCTACGATGGCGATACAACCTTTTACACACAAAGGTATCTGGTAGCGTGGTGGAAACCGATTTTATGGTGGACTATTTTTTTATCCGTGTTAATTTGGGTGATGATTTGCATCGACCTGCTCCTCCGGAAGCAGTGGATTGAACGGGAACGGCTCAGTTACCCGATCGTCCGCCTGCCGATAGAAATGACGTACTCAGATGGACGACTCTTTAAAAACGGAATGTTGTGGGCAGGCTTCGCGATTGCGGGAGGTATCGACCTAATCAATGGTATCCATGCCTTCTTTCCAGCATTTCCAGAGATACCGGTTCGTCAGGCAGACCTCGGCATCTATTTCACCGAAAAACCGTGGGATGCAATGGGCTGGACTCCTATTTATATCCTCTCATTTGGCGTAGGGCTTGCTTTTTTAATGCCGTTGGAAATGTCGTTTTCGCTCTGGTTTTTCTATCTGTTTTGGAAAGGGGAACGCATTTTGGGGCGGGCGATGGGCCTTCAAATTTTGCCTGGTTTCCCCTACGACGGACCGCAAGGCGTAGGCGCGTATTTGGCTATCGCCTGTTTTGGACTCTATGGTGGACGCAAGCATTTTTACGCGATGTTCAGGAACCTGAGGGGTCAAAAAGACAAGAACCTGCCACCTGAGATGCAAGATTCAACGGACTATCGATGGCCACTGGCAGGGTTAATCGGTGGTGTTCTCTTTCTTTTTATCTTTTCACACCGTGGAGGGATGGCAATCTGGATGATAGCATTGTATTTCGCTGTCTACTATCTTCTCGCGCTGGGGATTACACGTGTCCGTGCTGAGGTTGGACCGCCGACACATGAGATGTTCGTAGCAAACCCGCGACAATTTATCATAGATTCGCTCGGTTCGCGCATGATTCCGCCGCCGAGTTTAACGATGATGTCGCTCTATTTCGCGTTTAATCGTGGGTACCGTGCGCATCCGATGCCTCACACATTGGAAAGTTTTAAACTCGTGGAAGTGGCGAATATGCGTGCAGGACGAATGGTCGTGGCACTGATGTGCGGTGTTTTTTTTGGGATTCTCGCCTCGTTTTGGGCATACTTGGTGGTTTCCTACAAGATAGGTGCGAACCCTGGGTTGGGAAGCGGCGGTTATAATATGCTGCGCTCCTGGCTGTACTATCCAACAGAAACGGACATCCCAGCGGTGACGTTTATGGGGGTCGGATTCCTGTTCACGGGATTATTGTGGTGGATGCGCACTCGTTTTCCGATGTTTCCGTTTCATCCAACCGGCTACGCGGTGGCGAGTAGTATGTGGACCTTCGGCTGGCTTTGGTTCTCCGTGCTGATTAGTTGGGCAATCAAGAACCTCATCTTGCGGTTTGGTGGGATTCGCCTTTATCATCGGGTGCTACCGCTTTTCCTGGGACTCATCCTCGGGCAATTTATAGTGGGGGGTACTTGGGTACTGATTCGGCTTATCTGGGGTGTGTCCGTTTATTCGTTTTATCGATAAATTGTCTGAATCAGGATTTACAGGATTCAAGGATTTCCAAGATAAAAAAACCGCTGTTCATATAGAACCGCAAGAGCACAATAGATTCCGATTTTGGGCTGCAATTCCTGAAATCGGTGCGGTTAGGAAACCGCACCTACCGAGGTGGGGAATAGGGTTACGGCACGACGGAGCGTGCCTACTACTATTAACAATTACTGAAATATTTATTGAAATTTCATACAGTTTGTGCTACAAGTATGCAGCGAATACATCTCGGACGCGTACTTTATCTGCGTCATCTCCGAAACCGAGACTAAACCAGCCCTCATAGCCACGCCTATTCAACTGTGCAAACAGGGCTGCAAAATCAATTGTCCCTTCGCCGGGGATCAGATGAATTTCATACTCACCGGTATTGTCGTTGAGGCGGACCTGACCGATGTTCTCTACACCGAAAGTCTCTAAGAACCCTTCCCAACCCTCTGGAACCAGATGTCCATGCGCGACATTAAACGCCCACTTGAGATATGGAGAACGAAGCGTATCGAAAAACCAGTGTGTCTCTTCAACATTATGGGGGATGTAATGGATTTCGGCGTACTCGGGTTCTCGGTTGTGGTTCTCAAAGAAGATGACTATCTCCGCCTGTTCCGCCCGTGCGAGCAATCGCTGGATGCGCTCAATGGCAGCATTACGGCGTTGCGCGACATCTCCGAAATGATAACCACCATGCCCGATGAGCCAGCCACATCCAAGCCGCTGTGCCAGTTCTAAGTTAGCATAGAGATAACCATCTACCGCCTCAGACATAATCGGCACGTACTCGGCATTATTGATCGCTGATGAAGGGTGAATGCCGATAGCGACTTCGTGTGTTTCACAGAGATCTCGGACTTTGCGAACACGCGCTCGGTCAAACGAGGCTATGTCATTTGGAGGAACATCGGCTTGAAAGTCGATATATCCAAACCCATTTTCCGCCGCCCATTGGATGGATTCTTCGATCGGTTTATTTTTTGGCGCATCAAACCCAAAACGTTCTTTCATACTATTCTGCAAATTCTCTGCCCTCCCGTTGTGTTGTCTCCCACTTCCGATGTGTTGCAAAGAGCTTAACCTCAAAAGGACGCATTCGTGTCACGAACGACCCGTCAGACACAGCGGTCTTCTCGTCACCGTAGAGTTCTACAAACTCAGTGCCATTTAGGGCATCCAACCCGGTCACCTCTACTCCCATGTGGGCATGTTCATCTTCATTGACGAGGACAATGAGCCAGTCCCGTCCTGTTCTTCGAGCCGTGATGCTCACGCCGCGCAACGAAGCGGGAATGGATATATCGGTGCGTCCGTCATCAATCGCTTGCACTGTAACATACTGCTCAACTGGTGCTGTGAGAAAGGGTTGAAGCGTGGCGAGTTCGCTCGTCAAGGCGTAAAGCGATTGCCGAAACGCCTCTTTTCCGTTGGATTTGAGATAACTGGAGCCCCAATACATAATGCCTCTCGCCCCGTGTGTGATACAGGCATACGCCATCAGGCGTGACTCAGCAAAGGTGGGAAACGCGGTGATGTCAGTGTCTCCATCGTCCAAGTCGTTCCACGAAAACCCCTGAAGCACCATCCAAACAGGTCTGCCGTTGCCGACTTGTCTCCAACGGTCAGTGGAATCGGCGAGACGGATAGCAGGGCGACCCTCCGCTCGAATCGGATAATCGTCACATCCGGTGATATCCACGAAGTCAATGTATTGTCGGACGAACTTCAGATCGCTGTCGCGCGCTTCATTGATCCAAACCTGTCGATTGTGTGAATCAACACTGCGGATGAATTCAACAGCCTCCCGCATCTTGGGCATAATCTCTGCGGCACGTTCCTCAGAATACTGTATAGCGAGCGGTGTCTGCATCCACCATTCGCCTTTATTTGGGAACACCGCTAACTGATCTTGTTTCCAAAGCCCGCTATATGCGGTGAAGCTCCACACCACCTCATCTGGACCTTCCCACACAGCAAGGGCGGGATGCTCTGCGAGGGTGCGAATATTCTCTTGGAATTCGGGTGTCGCACCGGATCGAAGCCCCAGCGGTACCCACCCCATCATTCCGTATGCCTGTGCGCGATCAAGTGAATCCGTGTTGCCACATCGAATGAGATTAACGCCTGCGTCTGCCATATCTCTGAGTGCATCATCGTCAGCAGGATGTTCATAAAACCCGATTGGAAAGAGCCGTCGTCCATCCTGTGTGAGAAACCCGTCGCCGTGTCCATAGAGCATATCGTTCATTGAGAACCTCCGTATTATTAGCCATCAGCCATCAGCAGTCGGCGGTCAGTAGTTACGATCTACTGATGCGGGTGGAAGATAGACAGGGTGGAAAAGCTTCTCCTCCGCTCTTCCGTGTTTTTATTGGTTTGGAAGCAGCGTGTCGGGATGGAAGGCACTTCCTTCGATCATCCCTTAATATCCGGGTTGTGGGTAAGCCCTACGTTAGCAGGTAGTTTTCCCACCATGCGACGTAATCCGCATCGCTTATATCGTGTGAGAGTCCTCGTTTTTCCATGTCCTGCCCGAATCTTTCCGCCATATTCTCGTCCCAATAAGTGGTGACCTCTGAGGATTCAGGTATATCTCCCATGTCGCCTGTCTCCGCTATCCAAGTGTCGAGCTGGGCGGCGAGAGCGTTTTGCACGGTGTCATAGTCTGGATCAGCGGCAAGGTTATTAATTTCATACGGATCTGCTTCCAGATCATACAACTCTTCAGACGGACGCGTCTGTTTCATGAAATGCTGTTGCGCGGCGGATAACTCACCACTTTCGGACAATAGTGGCATCAAGCTCCAGAGCGGATACTGCTGTTTTTTGTACCCGTTGAATTGCATATAGGGACGCTCAGGGTGATAATTGCGAATGAGTTTATAGCGGTGTGTCCGTATGCATCGGATTCTGTCGTCAGTTCCGTCACACCGATCCCTCGCGGCGAAGATTGCCTGGCGTGATGTAGCATTTGCTCCGAGGAAAACTTGCCCTTGCATATAGTCAGGAATGTCAATACCAGCGAGAGATAGTGTTGTCGGCGTGAAATCAACACCGCTGATGAGTTTGTCATCAACGGTATTAGGTTCAACGTGTCGGTGCCATCGAACGATGAGCGGAATATGGATGCCACCGTCATAAAGAAACTGTTTGCAACGGATATGTGCCCGTCCGTGATCACTCATGAAGAAGATGATCGTGTTGTCCGAGAGTCCTTCATCATCCAGCCGTTTGAGGATTTGTCCGACCTTTTTATCTAAAATTTGAATACTTTCAAGGTAGAGTGCCCAATCCTTTCGGACGAGCGGATGATCGGGATAGTAAGGTGGCAATTCGACATCCTCAGGAGCAATAGGACGTTCTGGATCCGGCTTGAAGACGCGATGCGTATCAGGGATGTTGATCTGCGCGTAAAAGGGTTGTCCTTCAGCGCGTTCGCTCCAGTCGATGCCGTCAAAGGGTTGTTCCCGCTGAAAGTTGAAATCGGTCTTTCCGGGACGATCATAGGGGGGTCCCGGGCTATTGCAAGTAAAATAGCCTGCTTCCCGAAAACAATCGGTGATAAGTTTCATATCCGCCCGTAACGGTTTATCACGATTGCTGCGATGGTTGTGCGCATCAAAGTGTGTCTGATAGGTACCGGTGATCAGTGCGGAGCGGCTTGGCGAACAGACCGGACATGTGACGAAAGCATTGGTATAACGCGTGCCTTCCGAGGCAAGCCGATCAACATTTGGTGTTGCAACGGCAGGTGTGCCGTAACAACTGAGGTCTGGCGAGAGATCTTCGCCATAAATCCAGAGGACATTAGGTTGTTCTGTAGACATAAGCACCTCACTTCAGAGATTTATATCAGAAAGTCCACCTATCAAAACATTTTTAGGAATGCAATGAGAACCCCCATAGCGGTTAACCCAACGCCAATCACCCACTTGAGCGTTCCAATCCCACTTTCAATTCTGTCAAGACGAGTCTCGACACTGCCAAGACGAGTCTCGACACTGCCAAGACGAGTCTCGACACTGCCAAGACGAGTTTCGACACCGTCAAGGCGTTGTTCAACAACTTTGACATCAGCCTTATCCGCTTTCTCGTCAAGCTTCGCTTCCAGAGCTTTGACATCAGCCTTATCCGCTTTCTCGTCAAGCTTCGCTTCCAGAGCCTTGATATCAGCCTTATCCGCTTTCTCGTCAAGCTTCGCTTCCAGAGCCTTGATATCAGCCTTATCCGCTTTCTCGTCAAGCTTCGCTTCCAGAGCTTTGACATCAGCCTTATCCGCTTTCTCGTCGACTTTCGCATCCAAGCGATCCAAACGAATAGCGATCTGTTTCAAATTATGGATAAGGAGTTCATTGAAGTTGTTATCAGCCATTGGTTTTTCCTTCGAGTTGCTATGGTGTGCTGTTAACGTTGTCTACCACGTAACGATTACGGAACAGCGTTCGCCGAAGCGGCGGCATTTCAGCAAGGAGTCTTGGATGCGGCTGGTAAACCTTGGCGAAACCGCTATCGACAGGACTATAGAGATTAAAAACGGCAATCCTGTCGTTTTCAGTATTTGTCCACTCCGTGGCACTGTGGGTGAGTGCTTCTGTAAAAAAGAGCAGTGAACCTCCCGGACAGCCGTATGTCGCCCAAATATCGGAATCAGGGTCTTGGATATCAGGCGGTGCCGTGTAAACCGATTTGTGGCTACCGGTCACTAAAAGTGTACCCCCCTGTCCTTTTTTTACCTCGTTTAATTCCCACACAATACGGGTGTGTGGACTATAACCTTTGCCGGGGAAGGCGTTGTAGTAGTGGACATCACCCGGAAAACGAAGCAAACCGTTGCCATTGTGCGGACCAAACCGTCCCATGCCGAGTGTCCGATAAAAAAGACTCGCACTTTCAACTGCAAAACCATAGCACTCTGGACTTGTTACAGCTGGATGCGCCGTGAATTCGTTGAGCAATGAAACTACAAGCGGGTGGTCGATGAGTTTCTGCAGCGGACCGCCGACGGGGCTCCGTTCATTCTCTGGAATAGATTCCGGATCGTGGTGTAGGCGGTAGCCGAAATCGCGCATCTCTTTGAGTTCTGATCCGGTAAATACCTCAGGTACCAGAAACCAACCGTGCGTGTCGAACGCATAACGCTGTTCCGGGGTCAACTCAGGAATAACTAAACCGTCGGCGTTTCGGGTGGGGAATTCGCATGTATCCGGTGGCAATAATGCCCCGAGCCAAGGTTGCTGATTCTTGTCCGTCTGTTTTTCCATTTTTTATTTTTTCCTTGCGGTTCGGTCAGATCAGTAAAAGTCTTACGGCTTTAGGCATTTAAACTTCGGCGGGGTAGGCGGATGTCCGCTGGTTAAAATCTCCATTAACGACGTTGCCCCCTGCATAAGCTTCCCGAAAAAGCGTCTGCCGTTTAGGTGGCATCGTTTCGAGAAGTTGCGGATGTGGCAACCAATTCGACCAGCGACTTGCTACCGTATTGTACAAGTTCAAGATAGAAACCCGCTCGGCAACACCGACTTGAACCTGCGTCTGCGTCATAGACTCTGTAAGAAGAATGACGGAACCGGGCGGACATTCATAAGTCTCCCACAACGGCGAATCTGGATTCTGCGAGGCTTCTGGTATCGGGTATGCGGCTTTGTGGCTCCCCGTAATAAATCGAATGTTGTTTGTTTGAGCAGTGACCTCGGTTAGTTCCCATACAGCACGTGTCAGTCCACTCCAACCCCGTCCGGGCACGCACCGGTAGAGATGAGAATCCCCCGGTAAACGAAATAACCCATTTCCTTTGTGAAGTCCTGACTGGACTTCGGTATGTGCTGCGATGTCCCCGAAGAAGGCTGCTGTTTCCTCGAGTCGAAACCCATAGCAATCCTCACTTGCGGCGGGTGGGTATGCCAAAAATTCATTCAGAAACCCGACGACCACCGGATGGTCAGCGAGTTTTTGAAGTGGACCGCCGAGTGCAGAACGTTCCGGTCCTGGGATGCTCTCCGGTGTCTCGTGCAGACGTTGACAGAATCCATGCATCTCTGCGATGTCAGTATCCGATAAAACACTCGGAATTAGGAGCCAACCATTCCGGTCAAAATCGTATTTCTGCTTCTGTGTTGGAACAATGACGGGTATATCATCAGCGTTGGTTTTTGTTAGATCTTCGGGCTCAACTTCAACGGCACTCCCTAAGTTCTTGTTAACAACAAAAGGTTTTCTCGTTGCGAGTTCTTTGTAAGCCATCAGGGTATTCCTTTTAACATGCATCTGAAACTGTCTTTCAGAGTCTTGAGATGCAGTTATTTGGTTTTCCAATCTCAATCGGGATTTGTTAGCGGTTCTGTGTTTCTAAGACGTGGAACATGTGGTGAGCGTAACTCACGGTAGAAATAAAAACAAATACCAGTGCGAGACAAAGCCCGTAAAATTCAATATTCCTCGGTAAACGAGACATTATCGGACGGAGCAAGTAAAGTAGGATAACAATTGACAAAAAGAAACTGGTACATTTTCCCCAAAAGTTAGAACGGGTGATCATTTTCGCCTTATATGCTAAGACAACATTACCAAGCACAATTAAGACATCCCGGATAACAATCACCAAAAATGCCCACACTGGAAACCGTGAGTGGAATATAGCGAGGGCAAAGATTCCAGCGGAGAGCGCGAGCTTATCCGCAACTGGGTCTAAGATATAACCGAGTTCCGTGTGCTGCTTTAAACGTCGGGCAAAGAACCCATCTAACAGGTCGGTGATAACAGCGACTGTACCACAAGCAATGGCGACGACCCACTGGGCACGGTAAATGAAGAAGAAAATAAAAGGGACCGTGAGCAGTCGTGAAACCGATAAGATATTGCTGACGTAGAAGAAATCCCGGCGTGTAATCTGGATCGACCGGGTTTCAGTAAATTGGTGGATGGGAGCCTTTAGTGCCATTATATTATTACGTTACAGATAGGATTTTGTGCTGTAGGAGCGAGCGTCTCAACAGAGATGCCTACCAAGTTCGCCTAACACGCTTGCGACACCCTCAATTATTTTGCGCTGCCAATTGAAAGGCTATCCGCCGATTCTGGTCGGTCAGAATCTCGACTTCACGTGTGAGGAGGTGTTCCAACGGAATTGTCTCCAACAAAGTTTGTTTTTCTTCAAGGGAAATTCGTAACCGTATGCCAACTTGATATGCCAGTTCCCTTGGGTCATCGGGGTGTTCTTCAGGCGGACTCCAAGCGAAAATTAATCGACTGGATAACTTCTCGTAGACTTTATACAATTCTTCAGTTTGTGTCGTAAGCAATTCCGACACCGATTCAATTTCTGTATCCAAGTCATCTAACATCCGAACCCGACCTGTAAGATAGGAGAGGTGCTCCTGAACCTCCAGAATCTGAAAGCGGTACTCGCCAGCTGTGATAATGTTCATGCGGCCATCGTCTAAATCTTCAACTTGAAGGATACGGGCGGCTGTGCCAATTTCATAGGGTGTAGCAGCGTCCCCAACCTCTTTTCCTTCCTTGATAAGCACAACTCCGAACTCAGACTGATGTTCCAAGCAGAATTTAACCATCGTTCGGTAGCGTGGTTCAAAGATGTGTAGCGGTAAAAATCCGCCGGGGAACAAGACCGTCTGTAACGGAAAAATCGGAATTTGTCGTTCATAAGGCGTTTGACTTTTCGATGAGGCTGGGGCACTCCGCATGTGAACACTCCTCTTTGCACGATGCTCAATGTACAAGATGGATTTACTCTCGGTGCCGTAGAACACTATAAAGGATAGTCTGCCAAGAACCTATTTTGTTTATAGTGCATCAAACAGGTATCTGTTTTCAGACACAACTCTCTTTATATTTTTACACAAAACACCTGATTCGTCAAGAGTTTTTTATGAAGCATCGGGTAATTTAATGCCTTATGGCATTCCTCGCCCCTTATCAGGGGACTTTAATGGGAAATGCGTAAGTCCTACCTGTTATTCGCTTTTTAAGAAAAATTAGCAATTTTTGGAGATATAATTTGCTTTTTACCTGAAAATTTTGTATAATCGTTAGTTATCCACGACATTATTATTTTATATAAATAATAATTAAAGATTGACCTAAATAACTATATTAGGACTTACGCAGTTACCCCGCTTTTGTGCGGTCTTTGGTTCGTCGTCGCGCAATTTTGCGGCGTACTCGCCCCGGGGAATGCCATAAGGAGAACCTTCATACCCGGGGAAGTGCATAAGCACTTCATACCGTTGATTCTGATTCATGCGACGTGCATTATTGCGCATTCTTCGGGAATATCGCCTCAACTTTAGCATAGAAGCCAATTTTGCGTAAGTCCTGATCGACCTATTATAACCACAGCAGATTGTAGAATTAAGATATTCCTCAAGAGAAATAGCAGCGACACATTTTTTCAACCCAAAAACGGAGGATACAATTGTCCAACACACAGAACGCACACATCCATATCAAGCGTGTCGAGCCTGGGTCCCCTATGCCGACGCTTGAGGAAGTGTGTGGTACCGCCGCGCATCCGTCCCCTGAGATTTCATTCACACCGCAGGGTGTGAGCAGGATTTTAACAAGCCGCTTTACCCCCCCCCCACTTTATACCCGTTAAGCATATCTTCACACAAGACTTCATACAACTCGGACAACAGTTACGAGTGTCGCAGTTTTTCCGCGCCTGTGCGCCCTTCGGCGTGTGCAGGCGTTTTTTTTATTCTATGAAGATGACAAAACTTTTCCTTGCCTTTTTGATTGGGTTGCTTCTGTGTGTGCCGCTGCGTCAGGCGATCCCAGCCCACGGTGGCAATGTGAATATCCCCGATGCCAATTTAAAGACGGCAATAAATGCGGTAATAGATTCAACACGTGATGCCGATGCCGCTGTCACACAAGCGGAGATGGCGGGTCTCCAATTTGAGCTTAATTTAGATGGAAAAGGCATTGGGAATTTGACAGGTTTGGAACACGCAACCAGTGTAACAGACCTGCGTCTTCGTAACAATTCTATCACGGACCTCTCCCCGTTGGAGAACCTGACACAGCTTACAGGTCTCAGTCTTAGCGGTAATCCTATCACGGACCTCTCCCCGTTGCGGAACCTGATAAACCTTAAGAGCCTCGCCGTTACGCGTTCACTTAGAGCGAATCCCAGAGGGGGGATCACCGACCTATCCCCCCTGGCGAACCTAACAAATCTAACAATCCTGGGTCTTCAGAGCCAAAGCATCGTCGATATATCACCCTTGGCGAAACTAACGAAATTAGACTACAGCTTAGATCTTCAGTACAATTACATCAAAGATATATCCGTCGTGTCGAACTTCACGGAATTGAAGCGTCTCTTTCTTGAGGACAATCAAATCACGGACATAAGCCCCATCGGTGGACTCACCCAATTGATAGATCTGGACCTCGGGTCTAATAGCGATCTCTCGGATATCTCGGTCTTGTCGTCGGGTTTTGCATCCCTTGAAGTCCTACGGCTGACAGCGACGAACATACGCGAAAGCGATTTGCGGGGGGTGCTACCGGGGTTACCCACACTCAGGGAGCTTGCGCTGGGTGATACGCATCTCTCCGACTTATCTGTGCTCTCGAACCTTCCCACAGAGGTCATGCTTGAACAGTTGTGGCTTAATAGTTTAGGAAGAGGGCAGTATCGGGCGTGGCTGCTGACAGATTTATCACCGCTGGTCGCTCTCCTTGGGACCCACTCACTTTCTGGTACCCGTATTCCTTATCTCACATGGAATTATAACTTGGACTATCCATCGATCTACACACACATACCTGTCCTGATGGCTGGCACCGATCGTTTCGACCCGCCTATATCCGTTACACCGAGTCTTGAGAAGGAATCCCCCACAGATGAACCTTACCGAGGCCACCCCGGAACACGCCACACGTTCATAGTGCGAGCATCTGTCATTAATTATATCACATGGGCCGGGCGCATATACGAGAGACCAAACTCGGAATTTATAGGTGTGCCTGTCACCTTTACCGTTACCGCGCCCGATGGCACCACGGAAACACACGATCCAGTGCTGACAGGTGACGATGGGTTGGCACGCGTCACGATTACCCTCGGAAATGATGGAGAGACGCATACTGTGACAGCAGTCGTCCCTGAGAAGAGACCTGCGCAGGGACCCCAGCATGATGAACTCCGGGTGACGTTCACTGCAATAGCAGACAGCACCGTTCCACCACCACCGGGACCTACACCGCCGAGCTCCCCACAACCGCTGACGGTGACGTTCGAGGACTACCCGGAAGAGAGACCGATCGATGAGTTTACACTCACTATCAGGTTTTCCCAACCCGTCATCGGGTTCGAGAAATCGGACATCACCGTAGAAACCGAACTTGACAGCGGCGACGGGGACGCGACCTTAGTGGATTTGACCCCCGAAACGCCTGTGCGTCCCGACAGACCCGACCCTAACCCCATACAGAGGTATACCGCAACCGTTGAACTCCCCGAACGGGCAAGGGGCACCGTGAAACTCATCGTCCGAGAAGATGCCGCAACCACCCCGGCAACCGCCCCAGAGGAGAAGATAGGTCCCGCGTCAGATACCGCCTCGGAGCCCATTGAGTTCGGACGAAGGCGCATCGTCGTCTACCCCTCACACGTCGCCATGGATAAAATCGTCTTCAACGAGTTCCGAAACGCAACAGACGATACAAACGACTGGATCGAACTCAAGAACATCAGCAATGAACCTGTCTCCCTCCTCGAGTGGGAGGTGAGTCTCGTGCTCCCGCATGCCATCAGTCCGGCGACACCGCAATGGGAAATCTTCGCAATGGATAGGGAGGTCGCCGCATTTCCAGACTACACGCTCCCACCAGGGGGGGTCCTGTTGATCGTCAACACCGATCCGAGTGAAAACGACCTGATCCGCGGGCAGGACATTGCGAATCCGAAGCACAATCCCGATCGCCGCCCGCATTATCTGCTGGCACCCGACATGATACTTCCGCAGCACCCGTATCTGCTGATCCTCCGGAGCAAACGCGATCAGAACGGCAAACCCGCAGCGTTTGAAGATCTGCTCGGGAACTATCACAAAGACGATGTGAACTATCGCACACAGATTTGGCCCCTCCGGGACACGCATGTGTATACCGGCACCGAAGCCTTCCTCACAGAGAGCGAAGTCTATCAACGGGTCATGGCACCCCGGGTCTCCTCACTCCGCCTGGTTCCGACCTTACAGCCGGAGACGCGCGGCTATCTTCGGGGTGCCTGGACGCCGAGTGAAACGCAATCGGGACTCGGCTATAGACCGGGGGCCCCCGTGGAAACCAGCCTCGGCACCCCGGGTTACCCCGATGCTGTCATCGTCAATGAACCGGGAACCGGGCAGATCAGTATCAGCGAGGTGATGTTCGCTACCCCTGACGACTCGACCCCTTCGCCGGCGCAGTGGATCGAACTCTATAATCCGTCGGAGACAGAGATCGTGAATCTCCAGGGGTGGGAGTTGGTCATCACAGCCGCGAATGTTCCGATCCCGTTTCGGTCGACGACCTTAGTGTTGAACGGCTTAGAAGTGCTACCGAATCAGACGGTGCTGCTGGTCACCGGGGTCGGTCGCCACTCGGAGAACCTCCCCGACCGTCGGATTTACGATCTCCAGGCGCAGCACCCTGGCAACCGGTACCTCAAGCTGCGTGCGAACCGTGTGCTGAGTTCGGAAGGGTTCGGGGTGTATCTGTTCTCGCCCGATGGCACATTGGTGGATAGGGCGGGTAACCTGACGGGGCGGCGGGGACAAGAGAAACCGCGCTGGGAGTTGCCGACGGGCTGGACGGAAACTGGGGCACGCACCTCGCTGATCCGTCGGTATGAAAATCGTGTGCCTGCGCCCGGCACCGTCTCTTCGAGTTGGGTGCGTGCGGCGGATACCTCGCTGCTGATGGGGTATAGTTACTACGGATTGCCGACGGATGACAGCACCGCGGGGTATCGGCAGGGGAGTCCGTTGCCCGTCACGTTATCGCAGTTTCGTGCGAATCGGAGCGAGACGGGTGTCGTCGTGAACTGGACGACGCAATCGGAGATGGAGAATGCGGGGTTTTATGTGCTGCGGCGTTTAGAGGGTGCGTCAGATTTCGAGCGGATCACCCCGAGTCTGATTGCGGGTGCCGGCACGACGGCTGAACGGAGCACGTATACCTATAGAGATACAACTGCTAAGGCGAATGTCGCGTATTACTACCGTCTCGAAGAGGTCTCGTTATCAGGGGTGCGTCGGGTGATTGGGACAGTGCGGTTGCGGGGGTATGTTTCAGCGGCGAATAAGCTGCTGTGGAAGTGGGTGGATGTGAAAACCAAGGAATAATCAATGCCTCATTACCAGGACTATTAGTCTGTCACATCTAAACTGATAGGTGTACTCGACCGATTTTGTCGGGTTTCACTCCGTTCTACCTGTAGGAAATACCCAATCAAAAACACCTACAAAAAGTCAAAATAACGTTGACAAACTACTATTCAGTTTTAAGGTTTTTGACCGATTTCTCCGAAACGTCGCGAGCGGGAGTTCGCTCCTACAGCCAGAAGTCGGGAATCGGAGTTCCCTCCTACAGAAGAACCAGAGGGGTTCAGTTTTAGTTTTTTTGTTTTATTTTTTCACAGATGTTAATATCTTGACATAAGCAGAAGTCGCGTGAAATATCACGCGACTTCTGCTATACTTCACCTTAAAACCAAACTCTTTTT
>Ga0209754_1000636_pt1 | contig 45975 bp, 38 predicted proteins | sample MesohylBB_FD_187295 | JGI IMG/M metagenome (GOLD analysis project Ga0209754, IMG submission 187295) | Host-associated microbial community of the marine sponge Aplysina aerophoba from Gulf of Piran - sponge mesohyl, lysed by bead beating... | ecosystem: Host-associated > Porifera > Sponge >...
GAAATATATAATCCCATATGTATTAACCGTTGGGGTTCATTCGATTAAATTGACTAATGTGCCCAAAAATATTATCTTATCTCTTTATTGATTTGAGTCTCACCCTCCCATTTGGCTACAACCACTGCTGCACATGAGTCACTATATACATTTACAGCTGTACGGGCCATATCAAGAGGACGGTCTATAGAAAGCATAGCACCCACAATTAGAAGAGCCTCAGGGTTATCACCAATTCCAATAACATTGAGAATAATAAAAATGACCACTAAACCGGCTGAAGGGACCGCAGCCGCTCCTATCGAAGCCAATAAAGCAGTAATTACAACAGCTACCTGAGTCATGAATCCAATTTCAGCACCCAAGGCTTGAGCAATAAATAAAGCTCCTACGCACTCCATTATAGCAGTACCATCCATATTCACTGTAGCTCCCATGGGTAATGTAAATGAAGATACTCGATCAGATACCCCTACTTTTTGCCTTACTGCTGATAAAGTTACCGGTAAAGTTGCTGCTGATGAACTAGTGGTAAAAGCAACCAATAAAGTTTCTCGCAAATTCATTAGGTGCTTCCAAGGGGAAACACGTCCCCAGAAGTAGAGCAAAAGAGGTATGGAAATTAAAAAGTGAATTGAAAGACCAGACCCTAGAGCCAAAACATATTGAAAAAGGTTCCCAAAAGATTGCAGCCCAGTTTTTCCAACAAGTGTTACCATCAAACCAAAAACCCCAATTGGTAAAAACTTAATGATAGCAGATGTTAATGATATCATGACCTTGAATAACAAGTCAAACACATTTGTGATCTTCGTTCGAGATTGATCTGGAAGAGTAGTAATAGCTATCCCAAAAACAATAGAGAAAAAGATGATGCCCAGCATATCTCCAGCTGAAGCTGATGCAAAAAAATTCGTGGGTACAATATCCAATAAAAGGTCAATTGGTGATTCAGGTGTTGCCAAATCAGGAGGTTCAGTACCCGTGTCAGTCACTGGATAACCCCTTCCAGGATTGATCATGTTAAACAATAATAACCCTGTTAAGGCAGCTAAAAAACTTGATACTAGGTAATATAGTAGTGTTTTACCAAACATCCTGCCAACTACACGTCCGCCCCCAGCAGAAGCTACACCTGAAATTATGGATGCCACTACTAACGGAACGATAATCATTTTCAATAGACGCATAAATAAATCCCCAAGCCAACCAAAATAGATGGCAAAAAATTCACCTACCGGCGAATAACCTATCAGTACCCCCAAAGCCATTGCCATAAATACTTGCCAATGGAGAATTAGGTACCAAGGACGATTAGAATTGATTTTACTTGTTGAGTTTTCCTGATTATTCATTTTAATATTGTTGGTACATTTTTAGATTATCCATACAATGCTTCTTCTTAAATCAGCCATTGCTGCTGCCGAAACTTCCTATTTGGATGTGCGGTATTTTATGTTTGATAACTATTCTATACAGTAGATTTATACGTTTTTAATGAAGTCTCGGTAATTGATTTATTTTGACAAGCACAATAGTTGGGAGTTGGACAAAGGTAAGTTTAATAAAAAGAAAAACTACTTTTTGGATGGAAGTAATATGGTAACTGAATTTTCTTCTAATAAAATTATAAATCATTAGTTCTTGAAATAGAATTTCATCACATTTCAAATATGTCGTCTCAAACTTAAGAAAACGATGAGGATTATTACATTTCCATGTAATCGTCAGTTAAGTTTGTTTCTCACTATGTGTTGGTTGTGCGGTTAATAAACTATTCTTAGCTATAAGTCCTCTTCATCAGTACAAAGTCTGCTAAAACTAAGGCTGTCAAAGCTTCAACGATGGGTACTGCTCGAGGTAGCACACAAGGATCGTGTCTCCCTTTTCCTTGAATAGTTATTTTCTGATGGTCTTTATTAATACTAGTTTGATTCTGCATAATGGTTGCAACAGGTTTGAATGCAACATTGAAATAGATATCCATTCCGGTTGAAATACCTCCTTGAATTCCTCCAGAATAATTGGTTGAGGTAGTTCCATCGGATTCAAATAAATCATTGTGCTGGGAACCTTTCATGGAAGTCCCACCAAAACCACTCCCATATTCGAATCCTTTTGATGCATTGATAGTCAACATTGCCCTAGCTAACTCAGCATGTAGTTTATTGAATATTGGCTCACCTAAGCCGATTGGAACCCCCTGTATAACGCATTGTATTATCCCACCAATAGTATCTCCCTCCTTTCGAATTTCTTTAATTCTTTGTTCCATTTTTTTAGCAGTATCAAAATCAGGACAACGAACAAGATTTTTTTCAATATTAGAAAAGTCAAGGTTCTGGTATGGTATTTCGAGACTTAAATCACCAACGGCTGAAACAAATGCCGTAATCTTTATCGAAGTTGGCTTTAAAAACTGCTTAGCAACAGCACCTCCAACTACCCAGTTTGCTGTTTCTCTCGCAGAACTTCTACCACCACCCCTATAATCCCTTATACCATACTTTTTATCATAAGTATAATCTGAATGTGAAGGACGATATTTGTCTTTGAGGTGATCGTAATCTTTAGATTTTTGATTCGAGTTGATTATATGAAATCCTAAGGGAAATCCAGTTGTTTTACCTTCAAACAAACCAGAATAAAAGACGACTTTATCAGGTTCTTTTCTTTGGGTAACTATTTTAGATTGACCTGGTCTTCTTCTGTCTAATTCTTTTTGGATGGCATCTAAATCAATGGAAACTCCGGGAGGACAACCTTGGATTATACCTCCTATAGCTGGTCCATGAGATTCACCAAAAGTACTTAACTGAAAAAGGGTCCCAAATATATTTCCACGCATCTGCTAAACGCAAAATTAACCACTCTTAGTCTATTTATAAGGTTTTCGACACAATATGTAATTCAAATCCAACATGGACTAGAAAACATTCCCCATTAAGATGTTGTCAATAAAATTTAACCCTATACATAATTTTATTTTTTGAAAAGTCAACAATGCAAGAAATCGTTTTTTACTTCAAAGATGTTTTCTTCGTAATATCTTGCCAAAGAATACTCACAGGATGCGAACTCTTCCGTCCGGTCCCATCAAAAATTTGGTGCCGACAAGACGTTCCATTTGCAGCAATAATGACCTCATCAGAGGAGCTCTCAATCGCCGGAAAAAGACGATCCTGACCAATTTTCATGCTGATATCATAATGCTCTTTTTCATATCCAAAGGAACCGGCCATTCCACAACATCCAGTGTTCAGAATGGTAACCTGGTAATTTTGAGGAAGGTTCAATATTTCGAAAGTATCTACAACACTCCCTAAAGCCTTCTGATAGCAATGAGCATGGAATTTCACTGTCCTATTTTCATTCGAAAAAAAACTACTCCCAATATTCCCTTCTCTATATTCATTGGCCAAGAATGTATCAATCAGTTCACAACGTCTTGAAAAAGAAATTAATTGATCTGATTTCTTTAGAATTTTAGGTAACTCGTCTCTAAATGTATAAACAGCTGAAGGCTCTATTCCTATCAAGACCTTATCTCGACCCATTATCGGTGCATACTCATCAAATATCACTTCTAAACGCTTTTGAGCTTGATCTAATAAGCCTTTGGATATGAAAGTTCGACCACTTTCCCTAAAAGGAAGAACAATAACATTATAACCCAACAAAATCAAAAGCTCATACGCATGATGTGCAATATGAGGTTCATTGAAATAAGTAAACTCATCAATGTAAAGACAAACCGTTTTTTTAGTTGAGTTCTCTCCAGCTTCAAATTTTGTAAATCTTGGCTTTCTGTAAAGATTCGGCAATGAACGTTCCGGCGAAATACCCATTGATCGCTTCATAATGCCAGAGATTAAACTATTGTTGATCAATGTATTGTACAACCAACGTATGGGTCTAATCCGTTTGTTTACATTTGTATAATGCGCAAATAGTCGATCTCTCAAGCGAATGCCATTCAATTTATTGTACTGATAGGTAAACTCGGCCTTATAGGTAGCCATATCTACACTACTTGGACATTCAGAAATACAAGCTTTGCAGGATAAGCACAAATCCAATACTACCTTGGCTTCTTTTGAATCAAAAGGGTTTAAAGTCAAAGGATTACCTAAAGCCTCTCTCAGTACATTTGCCCTTCCTCGTGTGGTATGAACCTCGTCTCTAGTCGCACGATAACTAGGACATAGAACACCGGATGGACCAATGGAGCGACAATTTCCAGCACCGTTACATCTCTCAAGTGACCTCAGAAGACCTTTGTCATCACTAAAATCAAATTTGGTTTGAATACTTGAGTGATCTTGCTCATAATCAAAACGTAAATTCTTATCCATCGGAAAAGAATCGACAATTTTACCCGGATTAAAAATATTTTGAGGATCAAAGCATTGTTTTATTTCCCAAAGTAGTGAATAATTTTTTTCGCCTAAAACTAATGGAATGAATTCACTGCGGACAATTCCATCTCCATGCTCACCACTTAAAGAACCATTATATCGGTTGACTAATTGAGCAACTTGTTTGGTAAGATTCCTAAACTCTTTACGTCCTTGATTAGTCTTGAGGTTTAATAGTGGACGTAAATGCAACTCCCCTGCACCGGCATGTGCATAATAGACAATTTGTTGATTGAATTTTCGAGCAATTTCTTGAAAATCCTCAATGTAATGAGGTAAAACATCAAGAGACACCGCAGTATCTTCAATGCATGCTGCTGATTTTTTATCACCAACTATATTTCCCAAGAGTCCAAGTCCTGATACTCTAAGTGATATAGCAGCATCCACATCAGAACCAGTTAAGGCTACATCTGCATAACTTAAACCTATTTCACCTAGTGTGGAATTGAGTTGGTCTATTTTACTTTGAAGATCCTCCTCTGTATGACTCCTCACTTCTAACATTAGAATGGCTTGAGGATCTCCATTGATAAAAAACCGATTTTTTTGATGCAAAGGATGATTTTTTGTGCAATCCAAAATATTTTTATCCACTAACTCACATCCATATAACTGGTGCTTCATGACTGCTTGTACAGCCTTCAAAGCCTTGATAACACTATCAAAATGAGCAATGACCATCCCATTATGTTCAGGTGGTAAATTATCCAATCGGAGTTCGATTTGGGTGACAATGCCCAATGTCCCTTCACTTCCTGTGATGAGACTACAGAGATTAAACGGATCGCCTTCTAGTTCAAATGGTCGCTGCCTGATTAACTCATCTACGGCATATCCGGTATTCCTCCTATGAATTTTTTGAGAAGGATATCCCCGTAGAATTTGATTTTTTACACTACGACGAGAAAGTCTTTGAATTAGAAATCGATGAATTTTGCCTTCTAAGGTTTTTTGGGATTTTTTCTGAATTAATTCTTTATCTGACAAATCTTTAAAACGTACCAGATGACCATCAGACAACAGTACATCCAAACTGATGACCTTATCCCGTGTTACCCCATAACGAATAGAGGTTGTTCCACATGAATTATTTCCAACCATACCTCCAATCATACAGAAATTTGAAGTTGAAGTATTAGGAGAAAAAAATAAACCATGTTGTTTTAAATAAAGGTTCAACTGATCTCTTATCACACCAGGCTGAACAATAACTGATTTTTCTGCTTTATTAAAACTGATGATTTTGGTGAAGTGTTTTGATAGATCAATAACAATTCCATGACCAACACACTGTCCGGCTAAAGAAGTACCAGCTGTTCGTGGAATCAGACTTACTTGATGCTGCCGAGCAAATAGAATCAACTGTCTAATATCATCCGTATTCTTCGGATAACAAACAGCCGTTGGCATCATCTTATAAACCGAAGCATCGGTAGAATATAGAGTACGTGTTAGATAATCTGTATGTAGTTCACCTGAAATAGTACTACTTAAATCCTTTAGTTTGGTTTTGATGTTCACTTTAGAAAGGTTAATGCAAAATAGGTATTAACGAAATAGATATTTTTGGTAAAATTAATATTGAATGAAATCCACCTATATAACTTTCTTACTCCTTGTCTTTATAATTATATCCTGTGGAAAGAAAAAATCATATGAACTCATAGTGACTACTGATCTCGGAGATGGAAAATCCGCATACCTAATAGAAATTGACCAAAATAATCAGCCAGCAACTATTGATACTGCAATTATAGAAAAAGGAACAATTCAATTCAATCGAAAAATCGACTACCCCTCCAATTCATTTTTGCAAATTGAAGACTACCCTCAGTATTTTCTGTTTATTGCTGAACAAGGAAAAATCACAATGGAGATTAAAAAAGACGATTTACCTCACTTTACATTGGGTGGAACCTACTCTAATATCGGTTTGAATACGTACAAAAATGACATCGAATCCTTCCGATCTTCTCTAGAGTCTATTGGAAATGAAGGATATGAAGCACAATCAAGCGGAGATTCTGTTTTACTTGAAGATTTGTACGATCAGTATTATGATATTGAAAAAAAAATTATTCAATACGATATAGATTTTGTCAAAGACAATCCAGAATCTTTTCTTTCGCTTCTAATTCTTCAAAGCCATTCTTTGACTCAAACTATTCCCAATGATTCTCTCTTGAAATTATATGATCAATTGTCAAAAAAAATCAAAAAAGGTTCGGTTAACAAACAAGTTAGTGATGCTCTGGGAATTAGAACAGAAGATCTCAAAGTTGGTGAAATTGCACCAAATTTTTCTGGACCTAGACCCGATGGAGAAGTTGTCTCATTAAAACAATTGCAAGGGAAAATCACACTTTTAGATTTTTGGGCTTCCTGGTGTAAACCATGTAGAATACAGAGTCCAGAATTGGTTGAATTATACAAAAATTACGCTTCAAGTGGATTCAATATAGTCAGCATTTCCTTAGATCAAGAACGTAATAAATGGCTTCAGGCAATAGAAGACGATGGACTCGGCTCATGGGATCATATCTCGAATTTAGAGTGGTATGAAGGACCGATAGCTAGAGCATACAACATATCAGCAATACCCTATCTAATTGTATTAGATTCTATTGGATCCATCATTGAAATCGGACACGATTTAGATGCTATTCGGTCAGAAATTGAACTACAACTAGGCAACAAAAATTAGATCATCCTTAGGATTGGAGCTTATTGGATATTCGCTTGATTATTAATGCACCGACGGCAATTGCTCCAAGCATCAGCAGAATTATTTCCACTGAATCTTTCAGTAGTTCTGGTTTAAGCAATAAGGTTACAGCCAAACCTCCTATAGCTCCACCCAAGTGAGCTGAGTGACCAATTGAATCCCGCTGGTTATTCATACTCGTTATAGTGTATATGATATAGATAATTGCAAAAAGATATCCTTTAATGGGTATGGGTATAAAAAAGATATATAAATCTAAATCCGGACGTATGATTATTGAAGCAAATAAAATTCCAATTACCGCACCAGAAGCTCCCACAGCTGAGTAGCCTTTCTTTTGTTGATTTAACCGATAGGACATCCAACCTCCGGCAAACAACCCACCGGCATATATCAAAATAAACTGGAGATTATCAAATACATTCGAAACTATAGGCGCAAAAAAATAAAAGGTCAACATATTGAACAGCAGATGACTAGTCCCAACATGTAGAAAAGCAGAAGAGAAATAACGGTAATATTGACCCTGGTCTATACCGGATATTGTAAACTTATATTTTGAAAAAAAATATGGATTAGAAAAGCCTATAAAGCTTATGATTACATTCAGAAGTATAATTATCAGTACTATGGAATTTTCTGGAATCAAGAGTTTTTAATTTGGACGATAAAAGTACTTCCAAAATTATTGTCATTACTGATTAGGCAATTTACTCCATACAATCATCTCTTAAATGCAACTTTTCAATCTATTTTATAAGTAAATTATTCGTACTTGTCAGTTGTCAGTTAATTGCATGTAAAATGATTAACTTTGCCGGGACAGAACTTCGTTCTGTCCAATTGTTCATTGAAATTTGGGGTCGACTGGTTTTGACATCAGGATTGATTATGACAGTTTGCAAGTCGAGCATTGGATAATAGCTCGTAAATCTGATTTTCCAAAAAATTAATTGGCGAAAAAAATTACGCTCTAGCTGCTTAAACACTTTAAAATTTAAGCCTCTCTCGAACTGATCGGGAAGCTGGATGTCTCAGAAAATAGCCTTTGTTGGCGGCGGTTTTCAATGAGGCACCATTCAAAGTCAACATAGAACAAAATAGCGCGAATCTTGTTCGAAAATTTTAGTGCTAAGGAGATTTTATGGATGTTTCTTTCCAAAAATTTCTCGAAAACCAAAATGAAACTAAACTTGTAGAGGACCGATTGTCGCTTGTTTGGACGCGGGTTCGATTCCCGCCGACTCCACATTTTTTCCCCTACCCCATCTTACACATCATACAAATAAGGGAATTAGATCCTATTGTAACCAATAACAAAATTTCTTTATTTCATGAACATAGGTAATAACCAGGGAGTTGTTCTTCTTTTTCTCTTCATATAATTGATGGTATAGATTGTACTATTGTTATGATTGGTGAACACCAAAATGCATTTGTGTGTTCTTAGATTTTCCCTCCCCTAAAAAATTGTTTGCCTAAGATAAATCCAATAACCATGATTTTATTTTTTAAATCATGTCTCTAATAGACTTGCTACATTTGCAATATCAAATCAAATAAATGGAATTAATTGGCTTTTCAGATTTTTTAGAAAAACACTTAGAGAAACATCAATATAGTTTTTCTATGGATGAATTAATAAAATCGTCTGTGCAAATGCCTCAAAAAAATGATGATAACCAATGGAATGAAAAGGAATTAGAGCAACTGAGAATGCTTAAATCAAGTGCAGATCTTTATGCAAAAATTTAACTTTGGACTGTAAAACAACTTTTTATGAAAACAATAATACAATGCCCAATAACTTATCATTGGTACTTCCAAATAACCTAAAAAATAAATTACCCATAATTTTTAGTAAGAATGCCAATCAAGAATAGAGCTACCCATAAGGATATAATGTCTTCACATTTGAGGTTACAATAACTTATAATTCTTCAAAATAAAGTCTCTTGACGGTAATCAAACTATTAGATGACCCTGATAAGGAATCCGGACTTGTAAGAATCTACAAATAATAAAATCTGAACCTATCTTTGTAAATACTGATGAAACATTTCTCAGTACTATTATATCCTCTGTTATTCGTATTATCAATTTTACCCCATTGGCTATTTTATTGGTTCTCTAATATATTATATCTCATTGCATATGGAATAGTAGGATACCGAAAGAAAATCGTTAGAAAAAACCTCAGTCTCGCTTTGCCCCATGTAAATGCCAAGCATAAAAAAGAAATTGAAAAAAAGTTTTACAAACATTTTTGTGATATTCTCATAGAAATTATCCGTCCTTTGGCAAGACCTTCTAGTTGGGCATCTACCCGAATAAGATTTAAAAATTCCAATCTGATCAAACAATTACAAGTAGATAATAGAATCATCATCGTTTTGGCTTCACACTACTCTAACTGGGAATTAACCCCAACTATCAGTCAATTCAGTTCTTGGTCGACCTATGCTCTTTACACACCAATCTCCAATAAAATTATAAATCGTCTCATCAAAAAAATCAGAACCAAAGTCGGCTGTCAATTAGTATCGCGATACGAATTTGCAAACCATATTACAAGACAAAAAAAGAACAACAATGGTGGACTCTATATCGTAGCTAATGACCAATCGCCCTCTTCTAATGCCAAAACACTGTATTCAAAGTTTTTAAATCAAGTTGTTCCAGTACATAATGGAGCCGAACGAATCGCCCGAATTTTAGATATTCCAGTAATCTATATGTCCATCAAAACAACCAAAAGAGGATTTTATGAAGCTGAATTTGAACTTATTTCTCAAAGTCCCAAGGAAGAACCTATAAATCATATCACACAGAAGTATTTGGATTTGCTCCAAAAACAAATAGCTCAAGACCCTATACAATACCTATGGACCCACAACCGATTTAAATACAGCAAAAATCTCCCTAATTCTTGAGTTGAGTTCGGATTTTCTTAGCCAACAGATCAGCCTCATTCTGAGATTTAGCCTCGGTGTAAATTCTAATAATGGGCTCTGTATTTGACTTTCTTATATGAGCCCAACTTTCTTCAAAATCTATTTTTACTCCATCAGTTAAAATAGGGTGGTATTTTCCATATTTTTCCTTTATCAATACTAGTGCGCTTTCAATTTCTTCATTAGAGCTTAGGTGGACTTTCTCTTTGCACATAAAATAGATTGGGTAACTATTTTTTAGTTCAGATACAGTTTGAGCCCGGCTTGCCAGCAAACTTAAAAACAATGCCGCACCAACAAGAGCATCGCGACCATAATGGAGTTTTGGATAAATCACTCCTCCACTTCCCTCGCCGCCGATAACTGCGTTTACTTGCTTCATCTTGTCGACAACAAAAAACTCTCCAACCGGACAATCATAATGTTTGCCTCCGTATTCTTTGGTTATATCTCTCACTGCCCTTGTAGTTGATAAATTAGATACAGTATTACCCTTAATTCTGGACAATACATAATCAACACAAGATACTATGGTGTACTCCTCTCCGAATGGCTTGCCTTTTTCATCAATTAAAACCAGCCTGTCGACATCCGGATCAACGGCAATTCCCAAATCAGCATTTACCTCAGTTACCTTTGTTGATAGTTCAGATAAATTATTTGACAGAGGCTCTGGATTTCTCTTGAAATTCCCATCTATTACGTCATTTATAAAGCAATAGTCTACCCCAAGAGCTTCCAACAATGGCCTAAAAGCTAAACCACCAGTAGAATTTATACAATCTACAACTACTTTAAAGCTCCTTTCTTTTATCTTGTTGGTGTCAATAATATCAAGCTTTAAGATCCCCTGAATATGGTCTGAAATCGCATCATCATAACTGCTGAGTTTACCTAACCGATTAACCTGTGCATATTCAAATGACTCTTTTTTGGCTATTTCTAATATTCGCTGACCATATTTTATAGATATAATTTCACCATGTTGGTTGAGCATCTTTAAGGCATTCCAATGACGCTCATTGTGACTCGCAGTAAGGATAATACCGCCTTGGGCAGTTAATTTCAATACCATGTATTCAACCGTTGGCGTAGTTGATAAACCCAAATCAATTGTATTTATACCCATTGCACTTAAGGTATGAATGACAAGTCCTTGAACCATCTGTCCAGATATTCGACCATCGCGGCCAATGATTACCACTGGGTTTGAATACTCTTCAAGCAATACCGTAGCAAAAGCGGAAGTAAATTTTACCACATCCAAAGGGGTTAAATTATCGCCAGGCTTACCTCCGATTGTACCCCGAAAACCCGAAACGGATTTAATTAATGTCATAATCCTTTTTTGCTGGAAAATTAATCTTTATTCATTTCTAAAATTAGTTTTCCTGAGTGGATATTGATATGATCAATTATTTTCTTTTTCACTAAAAAGATACCAATTAATTTTCTATCCTCCACTTTTTTATCAATTTCCATTGATGATATGTTGCCGTTTTTTCTTAGATATATATCTAAGGTTAGAAAAGAACAGTAAAAATAGAATCCGTATTTTTCCAAATAACTAATTTGCCTCCCGATGTCAATTAACAAAATGTCATAGACATCATAGATGAATTTTTTAGCCCACATTTACCTCTCAAGAGATGATAAACTATTGGGATTATCCAATCTTGTTGCCGATAAAATTAAGGGTAAGCAATACCTCCAATATCCTAAAAAGGTTCAACAAGGAGTGCTTCTACATAGAAAAATAGATTCATTGACCGACTCTAGTCCAATAGTCTATAAAGCTACACAAATACTCTTCCCTTCTTACAGGCATTTTAGTAAAGTAATTATCGATATGTATTTTGATCATTTTCTGTCAAACAATTGGGAGAAATATCATCAACAAAAACTCCATGTTTTTACTGAAAATTTTAGTGATTACGCCCTGGCTAATAAGACACTGTTTCCGCCAAACATTCAGCGCTTTATCGAAAGATTAGTACAGCACCAATGGTTAAATAAATACAGAGATTTAGATGACTTGAAATTGATACTATTACAAATGGAACAAAGAATACCATATAATTCAAATCTAAGTAACAGCGTTACCGAATTAAAGACAAATTATCATTACTTTGAGGGCCTATTTTTTCAGTTTTTTAACAGACTTAATTCCATTCTTTAATAAATATCTTTAAAAATTTGAAATTCAGTTTTTTATATCTAAAATACATATGGGTTTTCGGTTGCATAACCTTTCTTTGTTGTGAACAGAAAAAGCCCATCAAAGCTGCTGTAGTCTCTGCAAGAAAAGAATCTTCCAAAATTGGTATTGACATTATCAAACAAGGGGGGAACGCATTTGATGCAGCAGTAGCAGTAGGTTTTGCTTTAACGGTATGCCATCCCTTTGCAGGTAATTTAGCTGGTGGCGGTTTTTTGGTTTACAGAACAAATGAAGGAAAGACAGGTTCTTTGGATTATCGTGAAAAGGCACCATGGAAAGCCCATCGAGATATGTTTCTTGATTCACTGGGCAATACCGTGCCAGATCTTTCACTAGTAGGTGGGCTCGCAAGTGGGGTGCCCGGCTCAGTTGATGGACTTGTATCTATGCACAAAAAATATGGTAGCCTTCCTTGGGAAACACTTGTACAACCAGCCATAGATCTAGCAAATAATGGATATAAAATAACCAAGAAGCAAGCTCGTACTCTTGATAGGCATCGGGAAACAATCAGAAAAATTAATGGGGACAATTCATTATATAGTCATCAATACAAAAGAGGAAATCGAATAAAAAATCCTCAATTGGCCAATACCCTTGAAATCATTCAACAAAAAGGACGTGATGGTTTTTACAAAGGGGAAGTCGCAGAAAAACTAATCGGCCGAATACAAGAGACCGGAGGAATCATCAATCAATTAGACCTTGATTTATATCGATCTGTCTGGAGAAATCCGGTAGTGTTTGATTATGACGACTTGACAATCTATTCCATGGGGCCTCCTTCATCTGGTGGTATATGCATAGGACAAATTTTAAAAATGTCTGAACCTTATCCTTTAGAACAATATGGTCATAATACCCTTAAAAGCATACAAGTATTGGTTGAAGCCCAACGTAGATCATTTGCCGACAGATCGAAATTCTTAGGGGATATTGACTACGTAGAAATTCCCATAGATAGCCTTTTAGATGATGATTATTTGCTTTTTAGAATGAATTCAATGAGTTTTAATCAAGCAACCAAATCAGAAGAAATTCAACCAGGTGTTTTGAAAACTAGGGAAAACTTTGAAACCACACATTATTCGATTCTAGATACCCAAGGTAATGCCGTATCGGTAACTACAACACTCAACGGAGCTTATGGGTCGAAAGTTTATGTTGAAGAATTGGGTACATTTTTGAATAATGAAATGGATGATTTTGCGATAAATCCTGATGAACCAAATATGTTTGGTCTTCTGGGTGGAGATGCCAATGCAATAGAACCACAAAAACGCATGCTCAGTTCTATGACACCAACCATTGTCGAAAAAAATGGAAAACTAGGACTGATTGTCGGCACTCCAGGAGGACCAACAATCATTACTTCGGTGGTCCAAACTATACTGAATGTTTATGAATATGGAATGGACATTCAGGATGCGGTTAAGTCCCCAAGATTTCACCATCAATGGTACCCTGACTACATCATTTTTGAACCTGACTTATTCGAACAAAAGTTAATAGATTCCCTTCGAGACAAAGGCTACAGCATCAATGAAAAGTACACCCGAATCATGGGACGAGTAGATGCCATAAGAGTTGATAGTTTGGGGATAATCACCACAGGAGCAGACCCAAGGGGAGATGACCATGCTGCTGTAATTCGGTAAAACAAATCGAAAACTCACTTAAAATCAAACATTTACGGAAGACCATGGAAAACTCTATCATTGTTTATGGAGCAAGAGAACACAACCTTCAAAACATTGATATACAGATTCCAAGAGACAAACTCGTGGTGGTTACCGGTCTCTCAGGAAGTGGAAAATCTTCTCTTGCATTTGATACTATCTATGCTGAAGGGCAACGGAGATATATAGAAACCTTTTCTTCCTACTTAAGAGATCATATTTTGACACTTGAACGACCTGATGTGGATAAGATAGAAGGGTTATCCCCTGTCATTGCTATTGAACAGAAGACTACCTCGAGAAATCCCCGCTCCACTGTTGGTACGGTAACCGAATTGTATGATTTTATTCGACTGCTTTATGCCCGAATTGGCACAGCTTACAGTTATATTTCGAACCAGAAAATGGTTAGCTACACTGACGAGCATATCCAAGAGTTAATTGAAAATGAATATAAGAACAAAAAAATAGCCATACTTGCCCCTTTGGTTCGATCAAGGAAAGGGCATTATCGACAGTTATTTGCCACACTGATTCTAAAAGGCTTTACTAAGGTTCGAGTAGATGGAGAAATAGTGGATTTAAAACCCTATATGCAACTCAAAAGATATGAATCTCACGATATTGAATTGGTAGTTGATCGTTTTTCTATAAAACCAAATCCGAACAATAAATCAAGAGAACGGCTTCATAAAGCCATTCAATTGGCTATGGTTATGGGGGAAGGAAGTATAATTGTCTATGGATATAGCAGTTCTGAAATTAGATATTTTAGCCGAGATTTGATGTGCCCGACATCAGGTTTGTCCTATCCCAAACCTGAACCCAATACCTTTTCTTTTAATTCCATCAAAGGAATGTGCCCTCAGTGTAAAGGAATCGGTGAATTGTCAGAGATTGATGAAAAAAAAGTAGTTCCAGATTTGCTAAAGTCCATTGAAGATGGAGCAATAGCAGGAATTAACTTCCAAAGGCACAAATGGATGTATCAACAAATAAAGGATGTAGCTACAGCCTACAACTTTGACATTTCTAATCCCCTAAAAAGGATACCCGATCGAGTTTATAAAGCAATTCTTTATGGATGTGATACTACAGTGAAATCATACTTATTTGAATCTGGGACAAGCAGATGGGTACATATCGATTTTGAAGGAGTTATCCCATTTATTAGTTCCTATAAAAAAGAAGATGTTTCTCCTTCGGTCTGGAAATGGGTGCAGCAATTTCATACCAAAAAAATTTGTCCCGAATGTAATGGAAATCGGCTTAACAAGTCGGCTCAATACTACAAAGTCAATGGTAAATCTATCGGGCAAATCAGTCAGTGGGATTTGATTACTTTAAGTGATTGGTTCGAAAAATTAACGTCTCGTTTATCGGAAAGCGAAAACTTTATAGGGAGCGAAATCATTAAAGAAATTAATACGAGGCTTAAATTTTTATTGGATGTTGGATTGGGATATCTCCAGATAAATCGATCATCAGGAAGTCTTTCAGGAGGTGAGTCCCAACGAATTCGATTAGCCACCCAGATCGGTTCCCAACTTGTTGGTGTACTCTACATTTTAGACGAACCAAGCATCGGACTTCACCAGAGAGATAACCAGAAGTTGATTCACTCGCTCAAAAATCTAAAAGAATTGGGAAATTCAGTTATTGTAGTTGAACACGATAAAGAAATGATGTTGCAAGCCGACTATCTTATAGATATGGGACCGGGAGCTGGTCGAAACGGCGGAAAAATAGTTTCGTATGGAAAGCCCTCTGAAATCGCAAACAACAAAACCCTTACCGGACAATACCTAGCTGGATTATTGGACATAGAAATTCCCGAAAAAAGAAGAAAGAGTAATGGGAAAGCCATTTACCTGAGAGGTTGTACCGGGAACAATCTCAAAAAGGTTGATATCAAAATACCCCTTGGATTAATGATAGGGATCACTGGAGTATCTGGAAGTGGAAAGTCTACTCTAATAAATGATACCCTTTACCCTATCCTAAAAAATAAAATTTACAAAAGTATCGAACCGATTCCCCTACCATATGAATCTATATCTGGTGTGGATAATATTGATAAAGTGATCGATATCAACCAATCCCCTATCGGCAAAACACCCCGAAGCAATCCAGCAACCTATTGTAATGTATTTTCTGATATACGTGCTCTTTTTACAGCAACGGTTGAAGCCCAAATTAGAGGCTATAAGATAGGACGCTTTAGCTTTAATGTAAAAGATGGAAGGTGTGCGGAGTGTCAGGGCAAAGGAGTTAATGAAATAGCCATGAATTTTCTTCCTGATTTAGAAATCGAATGCGATGTATGTCAAGGCCAACGGTATAACGCTGAGACTTTGGAAATCAAATACAAAGGCAAAACAATTAGTGATGTATTAAATATGTCTTTCAATCAAGCATGCGATTTTTTCGAGAATATACCTAAGCTTAAAAAGAAACTTCAAGTTATTCGGGATGTGGGCCTGGGATATTTGACTTTAGGACAACGGTCTACCACTCTCTCTGGAGGAGAATCACAGAGAATCAAATTAGCTCGAGAATTGACCAAAATAGCCACTGGCAAAACCTTATACATTTTAGATGAACCAACGACTGGTTTGCATTTAGAGGACATTCGAGTTCTCCTGAAGGTGTTGAATGCACTAGTGGATAAAGGAAATACCATTCTGATAATAGAACACAACCTTGATGTAATCAAACAGGTGGATTATATCATTGATATTGGTCCAGAAGGGGGGAAAGACGGAGGTGAAATTGTAGCTTTCGGCAGACCGGAAAAAATCATTTCAAACCCCAGTAGTTATACTGCTCAATATCTTTCAAAAGAAATTCGACAAGGAAAATCAAAAAAATTAAACCATGAGTAAACCAAAGTCCCTTAATTGGCACCAGCATAAAACACAAGATCATTGGATGATTTTTAGAGTAATCAGTGAGTTTGTAGAAGCATTTGACTCTTTGGAATCTATAGGACCTTGTGTATCAATTTTCGGTTCGGCACAAACAAATCCTGACCACTCAGACTATAAACTAACAGTTGATATTTCTGAAGCCATAGTAAAACTTGGATTTGGAATAATAAGTGGTGGTGGACCAGGAATTATGGAAGCAGCTAATAAAGGGGCCTACCAAGCAAATGGAACTTCCGTAGGGCTTCATATAGAACTTCCTGCGGAACAAATTAGTAATCCATATATTGACAAAGACCGGTTGATTGCGTTCAGGTATTTTTTTACACGAAAAGTGATGTTTGTAAAATATGCTCAAGGATTTGTGGTTCTTCCAGGTGGATTTGGTACCCTTGATGAATTTTTTGAAGCAGTTACGCTAATACAAACCCAAAAAATCAATCGATTTCCCATTATTTTGGTGGGTTCTGAGTATTGGAAAGGTCTTGTAAATTGGATGGAGGGTGTTTTAAAAAAAACAGGTAAAATCGGCACTGATGACTTACAACTCTTTAGTATAGTTGACACTGCAGATCAAGTAATTGCCGAGTTAAAAGGATTCCATAAAAAAGGAATTTATCGTCCCAATTTCTGAGAGCCAATATGTGGGAGTAATTCATTGGCAATGGTGAACACTAAAGCATTTTTTCTTTTTCTCGTAGGTTTTTTTTTAGTTGTCCTCATAAGTCCTATTTGGAGCCAATCCTTTAGAACCCAGTATACTATTGATGCTGAACTAAAAAATGCGAGTGATTACCGGATTATTGTGAATCAAAAAATTAGATTTTTTAATCCTACCAACGAAACTACCAATACCATTTATTTATTGGATTGGAGCAATGCATACAAGGACAGCCAGACTCCTCTTTCTAAACATTTGGCAGAAGATTTTAATCGTCGGTTTTACCTATCAAGCATTAATACAAAAGGATTTACCATCGTCAATTCAATTGTCTCTGATAGTGTAGAGTTAGACTTTCAACGATTGAAAGATCAACCGGACATCATTAAGGTTCTTCTTCCTGATTTTCTCCATACTAACCAGAGTTTAATCATCAATTTGCAATATCAGATAAAAATTCCAAGTAATCGATTCACTGGAATTGGCATTAAAAATGGAGAGCGAATAACCCTAAGAAATTGGTATATAACATTGGCTCCATTTATAGATGGGGATTGGCTTTTGGATAGTGAATTAGACTTGAGCGATAACAGCACATTACCATCTGATTTTCGAATCAATTGGACTCTTCCAAGAGGAACACACGTTGCTAGCAATCTAATTCTTGATAATTCAGTTTCTGATTCGCTATATAGAAAATGTAAATTTATTGGGAGTAATCTAACATCTGCAGATTTTGTTTTTAGTTATAGAAAACTGTTTGAGCAGTTTAAACTAATCAATGGGAGAACCATTGAGACCGACATAATCCCTTCTTCACTAAGCAAAGATGAATTAAATCGACTGGTGGAGAAAATTGACAATTTCATCATTGAGCGAATGGCCATGCACTGGCATCCAAAACAAATGGTTTTGCAATTAGATCACGATAAAAATCCATTTTTAGGTCTCAATTTATTGCCGAGGTGGCTTGATTTGTATCCCGATGGTTTCCGTTTCGAACTTGAATTCTTAATTGCTCATTTACGTTCGTATTTACATAATATTCCAATAAATAAGAGGAAGAATCATTGGATTATTGGTGGATTACAGACCTATATGATGATTAAATATGTTGAAGAGTACTATCCAAATTTGAAATTTATAGGTAATATTTCGAAGATTAAGCTGTTTGAATCATATGAGTGGGGTAATTTAAATTTCGTTGACAGTTTTTTGCTTTTTGTTCAAGCAGTTGAAGCCTCTCAAAGCTTTCAGCCCGATGCTTTATCCAAAGAAAAATTAACGCGCACTAACCAACAAACGATTTCCCCATATCGAGTTGGGACAGGGCTAGTTTATCTAGAGGAATACTTCGAAGAAAATGTCCCTGATGTTGATTTTAGGCACATCATCAGAGAGTATACATCATTTATGTTTCGAAAATCTGGAACGGACAAATCAAGAGACTTTTCTAGTTTTTTTCAAGATCGAACTGATAAAAAATTGGATTGGTTTTTTGACACCTATTTGAACGATGATCAAAACTATGACTTATCTATAAAAAATTTTGAAAAATCTCGAGATCAATTTGAGATCACACTTGAAGAAAAAAACGGAAAGTCCTTACCTGTTAAGGTTTCGTTTTTGAATAATGAAAAGGAAGAAATCGAATTCATATGGGTACATTTAGACAAAAACGAGCCTAGGAATTTCTCCTGGTCTGTTAATGATGGTGTATACATAGCTGTCAATCCATTTTTGACCTTAGCGGACAGCAATCTAAAAAATAATTGGAGAAAGATAAAAACAAAAGCTGATATAAAACCAATCAAATTGAAATTGGGGTTTGATATTGATGATCCTACAAAAACTCAGATATTCTACTACCCTTGGACCAAGTATAATAGATATGATGGAGTAACAATTGGGGGAAGATTTTTTAATGCTCAAGAAAAAAAGCAAACTTTTGAATTTGATTTTGAACCCTTATACTCTATAAAAGAAGACACTTTTGTAGGAAATGCTCAAATTGTTTTCAACTCTTTTAGAGATAATAAAATAAAATACCGAGATCAGTATTCAATTTATTTCAACACGTTTCATTACAACACAGGTTTGAGATATTCTGTGATAAAACCCACCGTTCGTTGGTTCTTCAGACCATCTAATTTGAGATCTCGTAAGGGTCATCTTGGTGAAATTTCATTGTATTCTGTTCGTTTTGACACTTTGGGAGATACTCCTTCATTAGTGCCTAATTATGATATTTTGAGTTTAAGGCATATGTTTTCAAATAGAGAAGTCATTGATTACTTCACTTTTGAGAGCAACATCGAATTTTCTTCTGGTTTTACGAAGGCATCATTCAACTTGGATTATCGAAGGCTTCAGCATAGTGGAAGTCAATTGGGGCTAAGATTTTTTATGGGTAAATTTTTGATTAATTCACTCAATGACCCTTACTTCCATTTTCGGTTAAGCAAACCAGTGGATTACTTATTTCGATACAATGTATTTGGCCGAAGTGACGATACGGGTATTTTCAGTCAGCAATTCATCAAGGGAGATGGTGGTTTCAAAACAGATTTTATAGATGGCATATCTGATAATTTTCTTAGCTCCATCAATGCTTACTTTGGAATATGGAAATTTGTTGAACTGTATGGAGATTTTGCCTTACAAAAATCTAAGGAATCAAGGGCAAAGACATTTTGGGATGGTGGGATTCGGTTAAATATAGTTCCAGATTATTTTGAGTTATATTTTCCGATTGTTGCTAAAGGGAGTACACCAATTACAGAGCATGGCTATTTAAACAATGTCAGATTTACCTTCTTTCTTCATCCAAATGTATTTAGGGAACTATTCAATAAACGTTGGGAATAGATACGCTTATTTTTATACGCAAGTTTGTCAATAACAACATTATAGTATTGACATTCAACTACTTGTAATTCTATCCACTACAACAAAGTCCTCTTAATTGAACTGTTTTGGTCTGCTTATCTTAGAAAATTATTTGGTCAATATATCCTGTCTAGAAAGGGAGAATATAGCCTTATTTTGTTTTGATTTTAGGGGTCTATAACGGGAAGTTCAAAATCATCAAAAGCACTGGGTTCAGCTATGGTATTTTCAATTTCAGACCAGTGTTTCGGAGCAGAAATAGAAAGATTCACAGGTCCATGGTTGGTGACCAATATATCGTCTTCAATGCGAATCCCGATATCCCACCATTTGGGATCGCAATTACTACCAGAAGGAATATAAATACCCGGCTCAACAGTGATGATCATATTATTCTTGAGAACCCCGTACTCTCCCAAATCATGGACATCCAACCCAATGTGATGGGTAACTCCATGAGGAAAATATCGACTGAATTCTTCTGGATTTTGGATAATTCCTAGTGCCAATAGCCCATCTTTTATTACTTGACTACTGGCTTGGTAAATTGAGCTGAATGAATTTCCAACTTGGACAGCATTTATTCCAGCTTCTTGAGCTTGATAAACGATTTCATACAAAGCCCTTTGTTGTTCATTGAATTTCCCCGAGACAGGGATAGTCCGAGTAACATCGGCAGTATAATACTGATATTCGGCACCGATATCCATTAAAATCAGTTCTCCTTTGATATTGATTTTGTTATTTGAGGTATAGTGAAGAATACAGCCATTACCACCTGCACCTACAATAGAAGGGAATCCTTGGTGTGCTGCACCATATTTTTTGTGAACAAATTCGTGCATTCCTTGAACCTCACTTTCAGTCATATCTTCATTGATGGCTTTCATTACCTCAAGATGACCTTGAACAGTAATCTGAATTGCCTTTTTTAATAATCGGATTTCTTGATCAGTTTTAATTTCTCTGAGTTGGGTTAAATATTGTCTTAACGAATGAAAATCATATCTATATTTCCGAATATAGTCTTGGGAATCTTGTTTGATATCCAAAATATTTCTATTGATAGACCCCAGAAAAAAAGATACAACTTCATTCTGGCTCCGCTTGGAATCATCTTGTACCATCTTTATTAGTCTATTTTTTAATTGAAGAGAATCTTCAGGATGGCCAACACTGATAGATTCCAATAGACCATACAATTCAATGTCAAAATGCTGTGGGTAGTTTATTTTGCTCTTAAATATCTCAACCAAATCATATAAATCACTTGAATCTTGAGTGTCCTCAATATCGTTTTTGAATTCGAAGAAGAGAATTCTATCAAGACTGGAAATATCCATCTGAAAATCAAGGAACGTGCTTTTTGGAAAAACTCTCTGAAACCCCATTGATAAAGCTCCCTGTACCCCCTTTCTTGGACCTTCCCACATTTCCATATATGGATCTGATTCTTGAACAAATATCACCTCATTATACATTCCAATACTATCTGACTGTTTTTCAGAAAATAGAATCAATACCGAGTGTGGTTCAAGCCACCCGGTGAGATAATAAAAATTGGGATCTTGATGATAAGGATAATCAACAGAATTTGATCTATTTCTAATTGGAGCCCCAAATAGAATAGCCACGGAATTATGCGGCATCAAATTTCGCAATGATTCTCTCCTTTCCTTATGAAAATCAAATGGTAGCTGATCTTTTTCTTGGCCAAATACCCCCAAATGAGAGCTCAGACCAAATAACAGATTAATAATCAGTAATAGAATTTTTTTCATATCCAATGCTTTGTATTCTCGGTCAATTTACTAACTAAATATTAGACTATGCTTAAAGTTTATAATTTTACTCTCATGCGTAAAACCCTTCTTTATCATACTCATGTCAAATTGAATGCCAAAATGGTTCCTTATGCAGGATTTTTGATGCCTCTTCAATATCAAGGAGTACAGATAGAACACCTAACGGTTAGAAATCATTTGGGCGTTTTTGATGTATCTCATATGGGCGAATTTATCGTCGAAGGACAGCAAGCAAGACAATTCTTACAATTTGTTTGCAGTAACGATATCAACAAGCTCTACAAAGGTAGAGCACAATATAATTTTATGCCCAATGGTCAATCAGGAGTCGTTGATGATATGATTGTTTACCAGCTAGAAGATTCAAAGTATCTTCTAGTAGTTAATGCAGCAAATATTGAAAAAGATTGGAACTGGCTAGACAAACATAAAAGAAGATTTGAAGTTAAGCTGACCGACAGGTCTGTTCAAACAAGCCTTTTAGCCATTCAGGGGCCGAAAGCACTCAAAGCAATGCAAAATCTAACTAGCGTTGATTTAAGTTCCATGAAATTTTACCACCATAAGTCAGCGATGTTTGCTGGAATTAATGATGTGCTGATAGCCACCACAGGTTACACAGGGTCAGGAGGTATAGAAATCTACTTTGAAGCTAAATATTCAACGACAATATGGAAAAATATCCTGGATGCGGGAAAAGCATATGAAATACAACCCATAGGGTTAGCCGCTAGAGATACCCTTAGAATTGAAATGGGATTCTGTCTATATGGACAAGAATTGTCTGAAACTATTTCACCCATATCATCTGGTCTTGGATGGGTAGCAAAACCTGAAACTAAATGTATTGACCATCAATTTTTAACCCATCAGAAAGCCAATCCTCCCAGAAAAAAACTTGTTGGCTTTATACTTAAAAATAGAGGGATTCCCCGCCAAGGAAATATAGTTATTGATTCCGAAGGAAATAGTATTGGACACATTACTTCGGGTACCTTTTCGCCAGTACTTAAAAAGGGAATCGCTCTCGGGTTTGTTGATAGGGGTATTGAGATTGGTCAGTTGGTAAATATGAAAATTCGAAATAAAATAATAGAAGCTGAAGTGGTTAAGCCACCTTTTATTAAACGCTAAAGTCGTCTGAACGAGATAATCATAAATTTTTATTGTCACTGCATCTAAAAACTAAATAAGTGGGAAGGGCATTTGAATTCAGGAAAGAACGAAAATTCAAAAGGTGGAGTGCAATTGCTAAAACCTTCACCAGATTGGTTAAAGATGTCTATATGGCAGTTAAAGAAAGTGGCCCCGACCCAAAAAACAATGCCAAACTCAGAGCTATAATCCAAAATTGCAAAGCAGCAAATATGCCCAAAGAAAATATTGAACGGGCAATAAAAAAAGCAACACAAAATGAAAACAAAGACTATAAAGAAGTCAATTATGAAGGATATATACCAGGGGGAATCGCTCTATTTATTCAGACCACTACAGATAACAATAATAGGACTGTTGGAAACATCAGAAGCTACTTCAATAAGGTTGGTGGAAATTTAGCTACCTCAGGTTCAGTGGAATATCTATTTGACCATTATTGTCATTTTACAATTCAGCTAAAGGAAATCATTCTTGACGAATTAGAGTTTTCCCTGATTGATTTTGGTGTTGAACATTTACATTTGAATAAAAATTTACTGACCATAGTTGGACCATTTGATCAATTTGCCTCAATCCTAAGTTTTTTGGAAAACCAACAAATTGATATCGTTTCTTCAGGTTTTGAAAGAATCCCCAAAAAACAAGTAAAAGCGAATCAAAAAGAAAAGGACTTATTCTATAAACTACTTGACAAACTAGAGAATGACCAAGATGTTCAACAAGTGTTTTATAACCTTGAAGTATAATCAAACGATAGTCAAATTTCAGCAGTCTATCTATTTTACATTCAAGCAAATAGCACTCCAAAAATCAGGCGAGTCTTTTAGTGCCATCTGATTTCTATTAGTACATTTTTTACGATAGTCTCTTATTTATTTTTTGATAAAATTCTCTAGCCCTAATAAGATCTTCGGGGGTATCAATTCCTATTGTGTTGGTATTATTTATTACCATACGAATTTTCATCCCTATTTCTAAAAAACCTATTGCTTCTATTTTCTCTTCGTTTTCTAAGGGTGATCTTGGACGGTCTTTGAGATCTTGAAGTGTTGCCTTTCGAAATCCATAGACTCCCTGATGTTTGTAAAAGGCATTAAATCCTGTCTTTCCTCTCCGGTAAGGTATAACTGAACGAGAAAAATAAAGGGCATTACTGTAGATATCTGTAACCACCTTTACGTTGTTTGGATTTTCTATTTCTCTTCCATCTTCGAATAATACCATAGATGAAACGATATCAATATCATCATTAGAATCATCCTTGAATTCGTTCAACATATCCATAATACAGGATTTCGATAGAAATGGCTCATCACCCTGAATGTTGAATATAATCTCCCCATCAAACAAATCAACGACATCAGCAACTCGATCAGTACCACATTCATAATTCAAAGGTTTGTATATAACTTCACCACCGATATCATTGATAACTTTTTGAATTTTAATACTGTCAGTAACTACAGCTACTTTATGAAAAATATCGAATTTTAATGCATTGAGATACGTATGCTCAATGATGGATTTCTGCCCGATAGTCTGTAAAAGTTTTTGGGGTAAACGACTAGAAGCCAATCGAGCAGGAATCAAACAAACTGCTCTCATCAGATAAAACCTCTATTAGGTACCTGAGTGAATATCATTTGATTCATCATCATCAATAGTATAACTTTACTTTTCATGAACAACAAAGTTTGGTAATTATTTCAAATATTGAACCTTTTGGAGAATAATTTTAGTTAATTCACATAAGAAATTCGGAATAAATGTAGTTAGTTTAAATTTGTAGATGGGAAAAATGAACATAGAAAATGTAAATTTGTTAAAATTGAAAATAATTTGAATTAAATGAACAAAAAAACCAAGACAGTTAGCGTTGTGGTCCTATGGGTGCTGTCAATTTTTTTTACCGTAAAAATTTATCAATCCATCAATGATCCCATCAGGTTCAACAAAATCAAAAATCAACGATATGCAGTTGTTATTGATCGGCTGAAAGATATCCGTATTGCTCAGATAGCTCACAAAGATGTTATTGGAAAATTTGCGAAAGATTTTGATAGTCTGATCTCTTTTGTGGATAGAGGAATATTCACCATAACCCAGCAACGAGATTCATCCTATTATGCCTACGATCCAATTTATCAAATTGATATGCTACAAGAAGTAATAATCATTGATACTCTAGGATTTGTTTCAGTGAAAGATTCACTCTTTGGAAATGATCTAAGGTTCTTAGAAATGGCTGCGATACCCATAAAAGATGTGGATGAAACCTTTGATTTAAAAGCCAAAATCATTGATAAAAACGGATTTAAGGTCCCCGTATTCGAAGTTAAAGTTCCTAAAAAAATCATACTCCACGACCAAAACGAACGCTTGCTAAAACAAGAAGAGGAATTGGTTTCTGTGGATGGAGTAAATGGTCCAGATATTGTCCTCGGATCCCTCACTGATGTCAGTACCAATGGAAATTGGCCCACAATTTTTGATGCCCAAAGAGAATAATTGAATTGACATCACCAGAGAAACTTTCGATCCATTTATTCTTGGATGAATTTTTCCTTAGTAAATCAAACCAATTAATTTCTGGAGTACAATCCGATTTTTCCAAATTGGGTTCCTTGATTTCTAGTAATATTCCAAAAAAAAGAAATGAACAATACCAGATTGAGTGTATCGCCTTTGAATATCCCTCAGTGTTTGTTCCAAACAAATACTTTCGCCAAAGTACACCCATTGATTATATCAAAAATTTCTGTCAAAAACCTTCAAACTACTCTTGCAGCTATAACCTAATTCAAAAACATAACCTAATTAATGTTTTTTACACCTCAGATAGATTAGATAGTCTAAGTGAAGAGCTAAAAACCGAATTAAAATCTGTTCATGCCTGGGATAAGATCTACCACTTTCTTACCAGAAACATAGGAAAAATCCATTCAGATAATAAACTCGTAGTTTTTTTTCAATCTCGTTATCTAGACCTATTTTTTTTTAAAGGCAAAAAGTTTTGCGGCGCAAATCGCTTTGAATATGAGAGCGAGACAGAATTGATTTATATTTTACTTTGCTTTATTGAAGCAAATAATTTATCATACAGAAATCTTGCAATAGTTCCAATAGGAAAACAAGAAAAATATGTCCCTATATATAATAGCCTAAAAGATTATTTCAAAATCGAATACTTCAACAATGAAATAATCCCAACTGAAGCAACCCATAGTATCTACCATTATCCATGGTATTTGTTTAGTTGAGGTGATACGAATCATTGCTGGAACTCATAAGGGAAGAAAAATTAGATTTCCCCATGGATTAAACGCTAGACCTACTTCTGACCGTGTAAAAGAGGCTCTTTTTAATATTATTAATTCTATGTTTGATTTCCAAAAAATTTCAGTTTTGGATTTATTTTCTGGAACCGGAAATATTAGCTATGAATTCGCTTCAAGAGGAACAGAGCTAATTACTGCTGTTGAAGGTAATTATAAATCAGCCAATTTTTTAGACAGAACATGCCGTGATTTAAATATGTCAATCAATGTAGTTCATATGAATGCCTATGACTATTTAGAAGTCTGTCAAGAAAAATTTGATCTAATATTTGCTGACCCACCCTATAATTTTAATCAGAAATCTTATCATCAATTAATCAGGCGCATCGAAAAAAAAGAGTTGCTAAAACCTGAGGGAAGTTTGATTATTGAGCACGAAAAGAAAACAGACCTCTCTGGGGAGAATTTGTTCTCCGAGAATAGAAAATATGGTAATTCTTGTCTTAGTTTTTATAACCAAAAGGCAGACCGATAAGCCGGATTCTGTCGAGATCTACCATTTATCTGGGATCGCCATTACTGACGAACTCTAGCCATCTACCCTCTCACATCGAACGAGAAGTTCTCAAACGTGAGTATACTTGATGTTGCACCGCATAGAGTTTACCTGATTTCACTACAACCGTGTTGTACATTCTTTCTGTTGCACTTGTCCTACTTAATTATCTTAAGTGACGGGTGTTACCCGCTATGCTTCTCTGTGGTGTCCGGACTTTCCTCCCAACTGAATTGAGCGGTAGACTAGTCTGCCACCGGTAAAATTATAACAATGAAGTTTAAAAATTAGATGAATTTCATTTTCCAGAAGTAGATATTCGGAAGATCATCTGCTTAACTTTGTTGAAATGAAAAATTTTGTTGTTTCAGCCCTTAAATATCGTCCGAAAAGATTCCAAGATGTCGTAGGACAAGAATTAGTTACCCAGACACTTCAAAATGCTCTAGATAGAAATCAACTTCCCAAAGCCCTTCTGTTTTGCGGTCCACGAGGTGTTGGTAAAACCAGCTGTGCCCGAATTTTAGCAAAAAAAGTTAACGAATCCTCTGATAATCAAAAAAATGAAGAAGACTTTTCATTCAATATTTTCGAACTGGATGCAGCTTCGAATAACTCAGTTGAGGATATCCGAAGACTAAACCAACAGGTAAGAATCCCTCCACATATTGGGACACATAAAATCTATATCATTGACGAAGCTCATATGCTGAGCACACAAGCATTTAATGCTTTTTTAAAAACCTTAGAAGAACCTCCAAAAAATGTAATATTTATTCTGGCAACAACAGAAAAAAACAAAATAATACCCACTATTCTATCCCGCTGTCAAGTTTATGATTTCAGGCGTATTTCAGTCAAAGAAATCGTTGGGTATCTCTCAAAGATTACTGAAGATAAAACTCTATTCTACCAAGAAGATGCTTTATACCTTATAGCCCAGAAAGCAGATGGTGCAATGCGTGATGCACTTTCTATCTTAGACCGAATGGTCAGTTTCACCAATGGAAGGCTAACCACCAAACTAGTGGCAAAGAATCTAAACATTCTCGACACTGAAAGTTATCTTGAAATTGTAAATAACATCAAGTCCGGCAAGACCTCTGAAGTGATATTGAAATATAATGATCTGTTTTATAGCGGTTTTGATAATTATGAATTCGTTTTAGGTTTAGGTCAGCACTTACGAAACATTTTACTTACCAAGAGCCCCAAAACGACTAACCTATTAGACTATGGGGAAAACATTATTGATTTGTATCAACAACTGGCAAAAAAAATTAAAGTTACTTGGCTTTTAGAGGCTTTACAAATTGTACACCAGTGTGAGTTAACCTATAAGACTAGTCATAACAAACAACTCCACATTGAACTGTGTTTGCTCCAATTGGTATCCTTAGACTTTGTCAAAAAACCCCCCAATAAACTGATTCCGGTAGAGGATATTCGAAATACTAAATCACCAAGTATTGAATCCCAGATAGATAGAACTAATACTGGAAGTAGTAGTTTACCATTAAATAAAGAAGATAAACCTCCATTAGAAAATCAAAATCATAGTAAAACTGAAACAAAAACTTCTAAAGAGAATTCTGACCAAAAGCCACCAGTTAATCCGATCATACCTGGAAATGAATCCTCTAATGGTATAAAGACCAAATCAGCTGTAAAAAAAGTTCATAGTCCAATTAGCCAAATTCAGACGTCTAAAACACCTGATAAACCCTCATTTAATACCCCGGATAATCTTGCCACGGTAAATAAAGATACTCTTGCCATACCTGAGATAGATAGTACGATAGGGAATAAAAAAGAGGTTGAGCATCTAGTCTCAGCTTTGGATTTTCTTAGTAGTAAAACCTATGAAGGAAAACAAAAGGTTTTAGATAATGAAGGTATCAATCAATTTAAAAAGGATATGAAGTCTCATTGCAATTCTAATCCAGATTTGTCTCAACTAGCAATCCTGGAAAAGGGAGAGTTTGAAATAAATCATAACAACCTAATCACTTTTTCAGCCAATGGGTCTAACATGATAAAAAATAAGTTTCTGAAAATTCAACCCAAACTTGAATTAGCAATGAAAAACTATTTTAATTCTCAAACCATCAGACTGGAATGCACTCTTGGTATCAAGAAACCCATTGACAAACCAATGTCCAATGAGGAAAAAGTGAAATACTTTATCAAAAAAAATAAAGCTTTGGAAAAGCTCATCAGAGAGCTAAATCTTGAGTAGTTTTTTCCCGTCCTCAAGAATTAATTCCCGAATCATGCCATCGGATAATCCTGTTTTTGGTACATAGATTGATTTTGCTTTTGACCATAGCAAAATGTTCATGTATATCTGCATGGCAGGAATGATTACATCGGACCTATCTGGGTTCAATTTGTACCTGGTGATTCTTTGGAAGTAATCCATTGAACTCAGTTCTTGATAAAAGGTAAAGAGCTTAAGGTAGGATAAAGGCTTCCCCTCCCCTAAACCAGCTAATTTGTGAAGCTTATTGATGTTTCCCCCTGTTCCCAAAATATTCACTTTTTTATAAGGCTTTAGGTGTGCTTTAACCCATGTTTCCATATTGTCCCATAAACTTTGTTCAACCAGATTATTAATCAGTCGTACTGTACCTATTCTAAAAGACCTGGAATCGGTAAACTTTCCATTTTTTAATAATGATATCTCGGTGCTCCCTCCACCTACATCTACATATAAATAAACTTTTTGTTGATCAATAATACTTGAAAAAGTTGTTCTTGAGATAACCTCTGCTTCTTTCTTCCCTGAGATTATTTCAATTTTAATCCCAGACTCGCGATAAACCTTTTGGACTATTTCAGCTCGATTTGTAACAGAGCGAAGTGCTGAAGTAGCATAAGCAGCATATTTTTTTACCCCATGGACTTGCATCAATAAATCAAACGCAACCATCGCTTTTACTAGTCGATTAAAATTATGACTAGAGATTACCCCTTTGGTAAATGCATCTTCACCAAGCCTTATGGGTACACGGACAAGTGAGTTCTTTTGATAAGAAGACACTCCGTTCTGGGTAATTATATTGGCTAACAAAATACGTACAGCATTAGAACCTATATCTATTGCCGCATATTTTTCAATTTTCACCAACAGTAGCTTCTGATTGTTGCTTTAAAAAATTATAAACCTCAAGCTGAGACCTCACCTGATAATCCTCATGGGAATCACGAAATTTATTCTGAGGATTTTGGTTAATCAATCTAGCCTTTTTATTGTCTTTCCAGTATATATCAAAAGTATTCATGATTTGTTTTTTTAGCTCCTCATCATAAATAGGTACTGCAACCTCTACCCTTGAATGGAGGTTTCTAGTCATTAAATCAGCAGAAGAAATGTAAACAATTGGATTTCCTGCATTGGTAAAAATGTATACCCTAGAGTGTTCTAAAAATCTATCTAAGATACTGATGACTTCAATGTGCTGACTGACCCCTTTTAAATTGGGGATTAAGCAACAAAGCCCTCTGACAATCATATCAATTTTTACATTTTCTTGACTGGCCTTATACAATAACTTGATTATCGGCCAATTAGATACACTATTTACCTTTATCTTTATTCCTGAGGGTAATCCCTTTTTCTGGTTATTTATTTCTTGCTTGATCAATCGTTTGAAAGTATTTAAGGTATAGTTCGGTGAAACCACAATATGCTTGTATTTGTAGTTTTTAAAGGGAGTTCTTAAAAAATCGAAGACTTTTTTTACATCTTTTAAAATTGGTTGGTGTGAAGTTAATAATGTATAATCCGTATATACTCTTGAATTACTTTCGTTGAAATTTCCTGTACTGATAAACCCATAATACTTGACCTTGCCTCTTTCATGTCGCTCAATTAAACATATTTTAGAGTGCACTTTCAATCCGGAAATTCCAAAAATGAGCTCAACACCAGAGGATTCTAAGGCATGGGCATGACTGAGATTATTGCTTTCATCAAACCTGGCCTGCAATTCAATTTGAACCAATACTTTCTTACCGTTTCGTGCTGCATTAATTAATGCTCTGACCACATTAGATATTTTGGACAGCCTATAAATGGTTATTTTGATGGACTTTACCGCTGGATCCACAGCGGCTTCTTGCAAAAGTTTAACTATGTAACCAAAATTTTGATACGGAGTATGAATCAGATAATCTTTCTTTTTTATCAATGATATTAAACTGCTTTCCATTGAAAGGTTAGGAACATTGATTGGTTCTATAGATCTATACTGTAAATCCTTTCTTCCCAAAGAAGGAAAATCAAGATAATCACTTCGGTTGTGGTACCTACCCCCTGGAATTAGGCTATCAAATTCATTGACACCTAACTTTTCCTTAATTATTTTCAAGGTATCACCCGAAATATTTTGATCGTAAACCAAACGTACTGGTTCAGCTAAGATTCTTTCTTCTACGCTTGATTTTATTTTTTCTGCATAGCTCTTGGAAAAGTCTTCTTCAAGATCCAAAATAGCATCTCGGGTTACTTTGATCATGTGTGCCTCTATATTTGTGCAATCAAATGGATGAAAAATCATTTCAAGATTAAGTCTGATCACATCATCTAAAAAGATTACACACTTTTTATCACTCCCCTTTTCTCTTGGCAAAACCACAAACCTATCAATTTCCTTGGGGATTTCTATCAGCACAAATTGTGGTGGATTGAATTTATTTTCTTCTTTTCTTATAATCAATTTTACAGCAAGTAAGGTGTTGGTATTGGTTAAGTTTTCTGGAGTTAAATCTGTAAGAAAAAGTATGGATAGCAAGTTATTTACCTTTTTGATAAAGTAGTTTTTCAAAAATCTGATTTGTTTTGCATTAGCTCCTTTTTCATCAATGAAATGAATATTCTGCTGCTTGAGTTCTTCATGAATTTTTTCAAGCGCGCTATTACTTTTTTTTTGGAGTCTAATAACTTTCTGGTTGATTTTAGAAATTAATTCTGATATTGGAAACCCATGTATAAGTTCTCTGTCTGAATCCTGAGAAAGAGATATATGCTTTAGGGTCGCATAGCGAACCTGAAAAAACTCGTCGAGATTACTTGAAAAAATACCCACAAACCTCAATCGTTCCAAAAGAGGAACACTGGGGTCTTCAGCTTCTTGAAGCACTCGAGCATTAAAATCAAGCCAGCTTAGGTCTCGATAAATAAAATGACGCTTCATTGTTCTAGTTGTCCTGGAAGTACCATAATTGTTTTACCATTTCCAATTTCTCTCCAAGATTCTTGTTCGAAACTGACCAATCCGAAACTTGCCGTAGGTAAATGCCCTACAGAAAGGTCACCTAATTGATTAATACAAGATTCAAACCCAGGGTTGTGACCTACCAAGACTACCTTAGCAAAATAATTGTCTAGCTGATAAATGAAATCAATTATTGGTTGATCCGAAAAAGTATACAATGATTCGGCTATTTCTAATAGATTGAAATTCAACTTCAATCCCCTCACTAATAATTCAGCAGTTTGAGATGCCCTTTTTGCTGGGGAACTGAATACTTTATCAACTTCACTAAAATGATGACTATAATGCTTAAGTAGCATCTTCATTCGATTGGCTCCTTTTTGTTTGATTGGTCTAACTCGATCACTTGAAAATCCATCCGGAGAATACCATTGGGATTTAGCATGTCTAAGAAATATCAGTTTTTTCATCATTCAACATCTAGGGAGCAAGCCGATGGATTTCCCAGTTTTCAGTTCTATAGGTATATCTAAAACGATCATGTAGTCTATTTTTTTGTCCTTGCCAAAATTCATACTCTTCCGGAATCACCCTATACCCTCCCCAATTTAAAGGTTTTGAAACAACTTTATGTGAATAAGATGTTTCTAATTGAGCATATTTCTTTTCTAGGCTATTTCTATTGGGGATAACTGAGCTTTGTTCCGACAACAATGCTGCCAATTGACTTCCTTTAGGTCTCGACTGGAAATACTGCTCGGCGATTCTGTCATCCACTATATGGGCTATTCCTTTGATTAGAATTTGTTGAAATTTATAGGGCCAGTAAAAACTGAGGCTTACCCTCGGATTATTAGCAATTGCTCTACCCTTTTGACTCAATAAATTCGTGTAAAATCCAAAACCATTTTCTCCAAAAAATTTAAGTAAAACCACTCTAGCTCTAGGGTATCCATCCAATCCAATGGTTGAAAGAGTCATTGCATTGGGTTCCTTTACTTTATTTTCATTAGAAACCTGGTCAAACCATAAGGAAAATTGCTCCAAAGGGTCACCAGACAGATCTTTTTTAGACAGTCCAAGACTACTGTATTGGGTTCTTAATTTGCCGATATCTCTATTCATCTCATCAATTTACTAATTTATTTTTAAAACTGAAATACTCTCAAATCTTCGGCTAATTCTGTGGATTGAAAAACGGTTTTGGCTTCTTTCAGATGGTCTTTTTTGGTTTTGTATCTGGCCGAATAATGACCTAAAATCAGTGTTTTCACTCCTGCCCTTTTGGCAATTAGAGCTGCCTCTCTTGCTGTTGAATGAAAAGTTTGTTCTGCTTTTTTTCGTTCTGATTCCAAAAAAGTAGCTTCATGGTACAGCACATCAACACCCTTGATCATTGAAATGATGTGGGGTTTGTACGCAGTATCACTACAATAAGCGTAACTATGATACGATCCCGGTTTGGTTAATGCTTGATTTGGGATTGTTTTCCCAGTATTAAATTTCAAATCTCTTCCTGCCTTGAGTTGTTCCGCTTCACAACTCTGGAAATTAAGACCTCTTCTGGGGTTTTCAGCGTCAATTACTCGATTCGAAGGGGTAAACTCAATTAAAAATCCATTTGTATAGATGCGATGATTCAAAGGAATTGTACTCAATTTAATATTAGATTGATTAAAGATCACTTCAGATTCATCTTTGTAAAGCTCAACAAAATTGAGTTGATAAGAAAGGGATAATTTGGTAATATTTATTTGAAGTTGGATAATTTCTTTAAGCCCTCTGGGACCGAATATAGTAAGAGGAGTTGTTCTTCCAAAATGAGATGAACTGGTTAAAAAGCCAATTAAGCCATGATAATGATCTCCATGCAGATGTGAAATCAAGATATAATCAATACTTCTGAATTTAATTCTCACTTTTTTCATTTGAATTTGGGCTCCTTCTCCACAATCAATAAGAAAGATTTTCGAACCTAACTCCAAGACTTGGCTTGTGGTAAATCCATCTGCTCTGGGGGTGGATGAATTGCAACCCAAAATGGTGAGACGCATATCAATCAAATAGTTCTTTCTGCATTCGATCAAATTGGATATAATCGATAGCTTCTTGTAATGTGGGAGTTGCAACCAAACAATCAGATAATTCATCAGGTACTTTTTCCTTAGTCACCAGCACAATGATCAGTTTTAATTCCTGAAATTTAGTTTGGATGTCTTTGAACCCATCGTAATTTAAAAGAAAATCACCATCTGTACATTCAACGATCATACTCATTGGGTGTTTTGTGAACCTAGCCCCTTGAGTGAATTTAACTATCGGAGTAAACCCCTCCTTTTTTGGTTGTAGGAAATAGATCTGATCTTCAAGAACTGTAATTTTCATTGGGGACAATTTTTTGTTTTGACGCCAAAAGATAAATTACTGCCATTCTGACCGCAACTCCATTTTCAACTTGGTCGAGAATTATGGCTTGGTCTGAATCAGCTACCTCACTTGTTATTTCAATTCCTCTATTAATTGGCCCTGGATGTAGAATAAAGATTTGTTTATCTAATTTTTCAATCAATGATTTAGTTAATCCGTATTGCAAAGAATAATCTCTCAGATCTGGAATTACTGTCTTGTCTATTCTTTCTTTTTGAACTCTTAGCATATTCACAGCATCACTCCATTTTAAGGTTTCGAGAAGATTGGAACTCAGTTCAACACCTAGATTTTGGGCATTTACTGGGATGAGTGATTTAGGACTGCAAAGACAAATTTCGGCCCCTAATTTTTTTAGAGCGTACACGTTCGACAAAGCTACTCTTGAATGAGTGATATCCCCGACGATAGCAATTTTTTTACCTTTTAAAGAACCGAACTTTTCTAAAAGTGAATAACAATCTAGTAAGCCTTGAGTTGGATGTTCGTGAGTGCCATCTCCTGCATTAATAACCGAGGCATCAACTTTTTGTGTAAGATATAAAGCAGCTCCGGGATTAGGGTGTCTCAGCACAATCATATCTACCTTCATGGCCAGGATATTGTTGACTGTATCAAGAAGCGATTCACCTTTTTGAATTGAAGAGCCGGAAATTGAGAAATTGATTAAATCTGCGCTCAATCGCTTTTCAGCAATTTCAAATGAAAGTTTTGTTCTGGTACTATCCTCAAAAAACAGATTAGCGATAGTAAAATCTCTTAAGCTTGGTACTTTTTTAATTGGGCGATTAATAACTTCTTTAAATGAAGTAGCCATCTGAAATATCAGGTTCAAATCATTTTTATCCAGATATTTTATCCCGATGAGATTAGAAACACTAAGATTGTTCATTTAGGTTCGTTTTTGAAGATAGACGACATCCTTTCCATCATTTTCTATCCAGGACACCTTTACTTTATCACCAATTAGGGCATCCATTTGAGCTCCAATGTAATCCGGTTTTATTGGCAGATGTCTGGAAAAACGTCTATTTATTAATACCATTAGTTCAATAGTTGAAGGACGTCCATAGTTTTCAATAGCTGTTAAAGCTGCTCTGACACTTCTGCCGGTAAACAGTACATCATCTATGAGGACTACTTGTCGGTTTTCGATGACTACATTCATGAGATTTTGATTTGCTTGAATGGGCTTAGAAGTCCTACGAAAATCATCTCGGAAAAAAGTGAGGTCTAGTTTCCCAAATTGCACATCTTTGATGTGGTATTGATTCTTCAGAAGTTTGATTAAACGATCCAAAAAATATGTTCCCCTTGGTTGAAGACCAATTAAAACTGTATTATTTAGGTCTGTATATTTTTCTATCAATTCACAACACAGGCGATGAAGGATAATTTCAATTTTTTGATGATCTAAAAGAACGCTTTGCATAAAATAGTTAAACAACAAATACAAAAATACTACTGCGAGAATAGTTGTTTCTTCAATTTAGAAAAATTTCAGCACATTTAGTTATTTCATAAGAACAAAAAAACCCTTCGGATTTGAAGGGTTTTAAAATTATGTATAGTTTGAATTTCTTGATTCTGATAATAAATCTGTGTATTATAAATCACTTATTTAATCAGAAGTCTCATCCTGGGAATCAACTACAAAAGGCTTCTCATCTCTTTTTCTTCTTATCCTTTTGACAGATTTTTTTGGCGAGTTATCATCATGTTTCATCTTATGCCTAAGATCTGACAAAACCGAACCTTCCAGTTCGCCAAAGGTTGGTTTTCTAATGTCTTTTCTTGAAGCTGATCGTTGATGTTTTTTGACATTATCTTTCTCTTTCTCAATTATAACTGCTTTATGTGAGGCGATTACTTTGGATAAATCCTTATTGAATTCAATGATTTTAAACTCTGCTTCCTGTCCTTTTCTAAGGGGTGTGCCATCAAAGGTGATCATTCCTCTTTTGTTTACATAAATCTGCAAATTTTCATGGAAATTGATTACTCCTCCACCGTCAATTACTTTATCAATCTTGAATTTATGAATCGTTCCCACAGCATATTGCTCCTGATATTTATCCCAAGGATTTGGTTTAGTCTGTCTATGTCCTAAACGGAGCCTACGTTCTTTGGTATCAATGTCCATAACGGCAACATCAATTTTATCTCTAATTGAGAGTAGATTCGAAGGGTGTTTAACTTTTTCTGTCCAAGATAAATCTTTTGAATAAACGAGTCCTTCAATTCCTGGTTCCAGTTCGATGAAAGCACCAAAGTCGGTCAATTGCCTTACAGTACCGGGGTGAGTGGTTCCAACTTGATATTTCTCTGTGATGTCAGTCCATGGATCTTTTGTCAACTGTTTCATTCCAAGGGAAAGTCTTCTAGATTCAATATCTATTGAAAGTACGACTACTTTTACTTGGTCTCCTATCGAAAGAAATTCACCTGCAGAGCGTAAATATGTTGACCAGGACATATCGTTAATCTTCATAAATCCTTCTACTCCATTTTCCACTTCAACCAATACGCCATAGTCGTGAATCATTACAACTTTTCCATCTAGCTGTGTTCCTTTTTTAATATCGGCACTGAGTTTGTCCCAAGGGTGGTCTTCCAATTGCTTGAGACCTAATTGAATCTTCAACGACTCTTTATCAAAATCAAGCACCACCACTTCAATGTCTTGTTCTTCGTTTACTACCTCAGAGGGATGGCTGATTCTCCTCCAAGACAAATCGCCGATATGTATTAGTCCATCTATTGAACCGAGATCTACAAATACGCCGTAAGACATGATGTTTTTTACGGTTCCTCTCAAGACATTTCCCTTTTTGAGATTGGAAATCAGTTCCTTTTTAATCTTTGCCATATCCGCCTCTATGAGTACTTTGTGCGAGACGACGATATTTTTAAATTCTTGATTGATTTTAACGATTCTAAAATCCAAAGTTTTTTCGATATACTGATCGTAATCTTTAATCGGCTTTATATCAATCTGTGAGCCAGGGAGAAAAGCTTCAATTCCATTTATATCAACAATCATACCTCCTTTAGTTCGGCATTTGATAGTTCCAGGTAGAATTTCGAGGTCTCTGTGGGCCTGATTTACTTTTTCCCAAGATCTTATGGTTCTTGCTTTTCGATGGGATAAGACAAGCTGACCAGTATTATCTTCGTGCTTATCAACAATAACATCTACTTCATCCCCGACAGATAAATCTGGGTTGTAGCGAAATTCATTCAATGAAATTACCCCTTCGGATTTCGAATTGATATCAACAATAGCCTCTCTATCTGCGATGCGCACGATTGTTCCTTTGACTATAGACTTTCCTACTGAGCCTGAAAAATTCTTATCTACTTCTCTTTCAAAACTCTTCATTTTTTCTTCTCCAATCGACTCTACGGTCCCACAATGCTTTTCCCAGTCGAATTTCTCGAGATACTCTTTATGTCTATGGTGATGTTCACCATCAAGTTTAGTAGAAGTGGGGTTTTGATTATCGGAGCCTATTTCTTCGGTTTTTTTGTCCTGCTCCACACTCTTTTCTGAATGTGTAATCTGATGGACTTGGAGGGGAATTGTTTCCGACGCTAATTTTTCTTTTTGATCTAGAGGAGTACTTTCATCTGATCCCTCATCTTCTGCTTCTATTGATTGTTCACCAACTGGCGCTGGCGTTTCAATAGATTTGATCTCTTTCTTTTTAAGGGGTGTTGATTTTTGTTCTGCACTTACTACTTCGGAATCTTTCTCTGATTTTAATACAGAAACCTTTTGATCGGAATCCGAAACATCCGATGTTGATTCAATGTCGGGGTTTGACATGTAATCTTTTTGTATTCTGTAATTGGGGAAACGTTCATTCCAAAAACAGAAGAGGTTAATTCAAATTCAAATTGCTTTTTTGTTTCCCTAGAATTCAAAAGCGTGCAAATATACAAAACCTTTAGGACTAAGAGCATTTTTTGGCAGAATTGATTAATTGATATACGTTATTTTTTGTTGCTCGTGTACATTTCTACCCTACCGCATCTTTCAATGTCGGTTTCATACTCAATTGAATAAATACAGTTGTTTATTATATTAAACATATATTGTAATTATCAAATTGACTATCTTGGTGGATTAGGGTTGCCCAGACTAGATTGGTTTGGTTTTAATCTAAGTCTTCACGGTATTGAAAAAACACCCATTAACCTCATACCATATGGTCACTTATTTTACTCAATTGATATATGCATTTTCGGTTTAATTATTGTTCTTGTGGAACTGGCGGGAACATATAGTTCGAACGCTCAAAACCCGTAATTCCATTTGATTTCAGAAAGGTACTTCTTGCAATCCAAGTCCGTTTTGAAACGTTCAGAAAACTCTAAGAGGTTTTATCTCTTGAAAATATCCACATTATTCCTCTATCTATTGACATCAAAATCACTAAATTATCTACTAAACTTGATAAAACAAAACATAATATCAATAATTTCTACTAATTATTCGGGGTTATATCAAAGTTTGAGTTTTAAATCAACTATTTTTTTTGCGCAATTGAAAACTTGATTAACTGATTTTGAAGATACATTTAACTCAATTGCATCTTTAGCTTTGACCAACGGAGAATGCTGGCGAGATTTATCCAGCTTATCTCTTTTGTTTAAATTGTATAGTACGCTTCGGTATTGGGTAGATACTTGCAGTTGTTTCATTTCCTTATACCTTCTTTTAGCCCTAACTTGTGGAGTAGCTGTGAGAAATAGCTTACACTCAGCATTTGGAAATACAACAGTTCCGATATCTCGTCCCTCGGCGACAACTCCTTTGTTCTTACCCAGAATGCGTTGCTGATTTACCAAATAACTTCTTACCTCTTTAATGGCTGAAATTTCACTAACAGATTGTAAGACACTCATGGTCCTAATTTCTCTATCTACATCTTTATCGTTGAGAAAACACCTTGATTGAGAGTCAATTAATTTGAAATCAATCCTAAGAGACTCTAGATTTTTTATTAGCTTTTGATAATCTAATAGTCTGTTGGAAATTCTACAACATTCTAATGCATAAAAGGTAACGGCCCTATACATTGCACCAGTATCAATATGGAAATATCCATAGTGTGCACTAAGACTCTTGGCTAATGTTGATTTCCCGGTAGATGCATAACCATCTATAGCTATGATGATTTTTTTTGTATTCAATTTAATTTATCGGTATTCTCTAACCAAAGATGGTCAAATTATTTTTATACTTACAACAATCAAAATTCAATAATAGAATTCTGAGTTTACTTTTGGCCTAAAAACTAAAATAGATAGACTAAATTGAAAGCATATCTCCCCTGGCTGTAACGGTTCAAGTAAAAATGCATTTTAAACTAACTAAATATCAGATGAGGAGTGCCGAAAATGACAAACTTGTACTCAGTTATGGATTTGTGAAAAAATCTACCAAGAGTGTCTATAGAAAAGAAATTGACTGATATTGAACTATAAATAATTAGGCTCTAATAACTTTAATGTGGAATGCATCTAAAAAACATTTAACGGACAAAAATAGATTATATTTGCGTGTAAATACCCTATGCTTAAAAACAAAAGGCAATATATTCGGATTAAATATCGCTTAAGAGGCAACCCTAAAGCGTATGCTTATCTTTCCGGTCTGGCGGGTGCTAATAGACATTTATGGAATACCGCTTTATCTAAAATCTTAAAAGATTACAAGGAAACTGACAAATCAGATTTCTCTTATTATACTTTGCTTTGGGTAAGTGGTACACCAAGTATAAGCGTGATCAAGCCAAATGGTTAAGCAATTATGTAGCATGGAAAAGTAAACTAGTGCTTAAGGATTTAAGTGTTGCGATGAAAGAATATGTCCAAAATAACAGAGCGCGTCCGAAGTTTAAATCGAAAAGGAATAGATGGAGTTTTCCTATAGGATTATATAGTAAAGAAATAAAAAACAATAAATATCTTCTGATTAAGGAAGGTGTATATATGAAGATGATCGGTCATCAGCAGATAGAAAGATATAGTAACCCTAAACCAAAGCAGGCGAGAATCATCAGAGAAGTTGAAGATAGAAGCAACCCGAAGAATAAAAAAAATAGAAACAAAAACAAGCATAATAAATGGTTTTTATCTGTGGTCTATGAGGTTGATTCCGAGGAGATTCCTATCGATAGCGTAGGCATTGGGATTGATAGAAACGTAGGGCAAGTAGCAGACAACAAAGGGAACATCTATGAATTGGCAGATATTAAAAAGCAGGAAAAACAGATTGCGATAACCAACAAGAAATTAAGTAGAAAAAAAAGAGGAAGTAACCGACGAAATAAAACCCGGTTAGCCTTAGCGTCACATCATAGAAAGAAAACCAATCAATTAAAAAATAGTTGTAGGCATATAGCCAAAAGCATTTGTAGGAAGTCCAATTTGATTTTTTTAGAAGATTTGAAAACCAAGAATTTACTAAAAAGTGCGAAGGGGACTGTTGATAAACCAGGTAAAAATGTAAAAGCAAAAAGCGGTTTAAGCCGGGTAATCCAGAATAGTCTCTGGTATTTCCTGGAATGCGAATTAGCGCGTCATGGACTTGTTTGTAAAGTCCCTGCCGCTTATACATCCCAGAAGTGTAGCGAATGTGGATTTACCGACAAAGATAACCGGACTTCTCAATCTAAATTCAAATGCTTGGAATGTGGTTTATCAATGAATGCAGATACTAATGCTGCTATAAACATATGGACCCTCGGGATAGGGGACATTCAATATGTACGTGGAGTTTGTATAAGACCTAAGATTGCCAAAGGCGGTCCCGGGCAACCGACTATGAAGCGTAAAAATGAGTATTTTGCTTTTTAAAAGCAAAATGCATATAGTCGTGGGTAAAAAAAAACCGCCTCTAATCCACAATAAAGTGATTAGAGCCATTAAGTAAACGGTAAACATTTGGGGTACTCCTTATACTTGTATTTTCTGCTTGATACCAAAACAAATCACAAATCCCTAATCAGATGATTCACTACCCCCAGACAAATGAGTGTATCTTCTTCCTGGATTTTAATGTTTGGATGATCTTCATTGTCGGATATTAATGTTTTTGTTTTTTCATCAAACCTTTTGACAGTAAAGTCAGTATGATTGACCGAAACAATTCCAATAACCCCATCAGTAAAAGACCGATCAGATCTTACAATTAAAATATCGCCAATGTGTAAAGTCGGATACATCGAACTTCCTGCCACCTTAATTAAATAAGTAGCCTGGGGATTATACAAGTATTTTTCATCTAAACTAAGGGGGATTTCTTTGAAATCTTCTGCCGGAGAAGGAAAACCCGCTTGTACACCATCTTGGAAATAGTTTACATAAATCTTCCGATCCTCTACCCTAAATGGCAAATTGATCAGCTCCTTGGTGAATTTAGGTAAGCCAGTTACTTTCATTGTACTTCTAATAGTTCATTCCAATCTGTAGTATATCTTTTGGATAATTTCTCTTGCCTCATCGGCCATGTCTTGGGAATATCCTGGCTAGCTAACTTGACTTTTTTTACACCCAATCTATGGTTAATAGCATCTACGGTACGCATCAAGAGCTTGTGTGTAGAGGGTTCATTCAAAAATAGATTTAATTGTTGAGAAGTCTCCGGTATGATTCCCATCACAATCACTCCTGCTTTTTTATATGCATACCCTTTTCTGTAAATATTCTTTAAGGATGTAGTTGCATATCTGCTCAAAGTAATATCAGAATTAGTGGCATAAGGTAATTTCACCACTATATTCTTTCTGTACTGAGGCAGCTCTTTTCTGTGTGCATTGGTAAGAATAAATACCATAATGGCATTGCAGACCGAATGTTGCCTTCTCAGTTTTTCACCACAAATACTAGCAAAAGTGCTGACCCGTTCCTTTAAATCTGAAAATTGACTAAGAGTAGTGGGAAAACTTCGAGTAGTGGCAATACTCTTTTTGCTTTTCACATCTTCTAACTCAAGAACAGAAATCCCCTCTAATTCAAATTTTAACCTCAGTCCAACCACTGAAAAATGCTTTCGTATGTAATGATCTGAAAGCTGAATGTATTCAGAGGCTTTGTACACTCCAATGTCGTTGAGTTTTGCGGAAGTCTTTCTGCCAAGTCCCCAAATGTCCTTCACTTTAATCCATTTAAGCGCTTTGATTCTTTTTCTTTCTGATTCTATTGCATAAACCCCCTGAGTCTCATCTATAAAATTTTTAGATATTCTATTGGCTACTTTAGATAAGACCTTGGTATGGGCAAATCCAATACTAATCGGAATCTGAGTATACTGTCTGACTTTTTGTTGAATTTCTAAACCAAGTTGTCTTAGATCCCTATTTTCACCCCCTTTAAACTTCAAAAAAGCCTCATCAATAGAGTAAACCTCTATATCTGGCGTAAAATCACCAAGAATATTCATTACTCTTTGGCTCATATCTCCATATAAAGGATAATTAGAAGATAAAACCTCCACCTGGTGTTCTCTAAACACCTCCTTGTATTTAAAAGCCACTGCTCCCATAGGTACAAAAGGTTTTGCCTCATTGCTTCGAGCAATCACACAACCATCATTATTGGATAGCACCACAATTGGCTTTCCAATCAACCTAGGACTGAAAACCCGCTCACAAGAAGCATAGAAATTATTGCAATCAATTAAAGCATACATAATTTAGTGCATACCAAAGTACATCCAGAGTAAATAATGAGGACTAAAAGATCTGTTGCTAGTTTTTCGAGATTTTTTGTTTTCCCATTCATCTCAAATTTAAATAAGGTTTTCAGTGGGGAAATGTCTGAAAACTTAAATATGCGTAGCATCAAATATAAGCTTTGGGAACTATCCGCCAAAAGTACTAGTAAAAAAGTCAAGAAGGTCCTTAGATAACACTGATAGATTTGTCTATACAACAAGTAAAGTTACTCACTATACTCTCATGATGCCTCATATTACCGTAGCCTATTCTACATTAATAGCAGGCATTACATGAGTTCAGAAGTTTGTGAATCTGTCTCTGACAATGTCTTTACTAATGAAATGGCACTATAAAGAAAAGTGATATAAAATTATCAAGGTAATCTTTTAATTTCATAGGTTAGACGTTAATAAATAAAGACTATTATGAATATTTTTAAAGGTCAAATCCTCTGAGAGTTTTCTGAACGCTTCAAAACGGACTTGGATTGCAAGAAATACCTCTCTGAAATCAAATGGAATGACGGCTTTAATGTGTCCAATGTGGACACGGGGCTTGTCAGGTACGCAAGGATTTTTCCCGGACGTGCAACATCTGTAGTCATACCGAGTCAGCTACAGCCAATACCTTGTTCCACAAGGTGAAGTTCGGTGTGCCCAAGGCCTTTTTTATCTACCTTGAGATGTCTACCAGTACCAAGAGTCTTTCTGCACGATACATAGCTGTTCGCTATAAAGTGACTCAAAATACTGCCCGTCTTTTCATGCACAAAGTCAGAGAGGCTATGGAATCTAGTGGCAAGTACCCTATGGATGGTACAGTACACGTGGACGAGTTCGTTCTGGGTGGAGTGGAACAAGGAAAAATAGGGCGTAGCTATGATACCAAGAAAAAGAATGCGGTAACGGCAGTACAGCTAACAAAGGAGGGAAGGGTTATGCGTGTGTATACCATGGGCATAGAAGATTTCTCGGCACGCTCTCTTGAGTCCATCTTTGTCAACCATATTAGTAAGTCTGCCAAGATAACCACTGACAAGCTGTTGAACCCGTCACGGGGTGGAAAGGATATAAAGCCATAAGTAAGACTCATAACATTACCCGGATGGAGAGCAACAAGAGACTCAACTTTGTGTCTCTTTATACGATGAACCACCAGATAAAGTCTTGGATACGTACCACTTATTCATGGGTGTCCGACTTCCATCTGGATAGATACTTAACGAGTTCTGCTTCAGAATAAACCGTTCACAGAATAAAGAAACGATATGCAACAATATAGTAGCAAAAATGGTGAACAAAGAAAAAATCTAATGTGTGCTTAAATGATGAGCTCAATAAACTAAATTTGAATCTCCATTGGGAAAAAGTTTTCTTATGCATTCCCTTATGTTGACGTATCTTAATACAAGTCCATGATTCGAAAAAAAATCTTGCTGCTTTTGATTTGTTTCAACTGTACTTGTGCCCAAGACAATTTTATGAAAAGAAATAATCTATATAAAGAAACTAGCCCATACCTCATACAACACAAGTCTAATCCAGTCCATTGGCAAAGATGGAGTCAGGATTTGTACAAGCAGCAGAATAAAGAAAATAAACTCTTGATTGTGAGTATCGGATATTCCTCTTGCCACTGGTGCCATGTAATGGAAAAGGAAACTTTCAAAGATCAACAAGTAGCCGAAATCATGAATGCAGATTTTATCAATATCAAAGTAGATCGGGAAGAAAATCCAGATGTAGATAATATCTATATGACTTCAGTACAACTGATGACTGGTTCCGGTGGTTGGCCTCTCAATGTTATTACACTTTCAGATGGCAGACCTATTTATGGAGGCACCTATCATACCAAAGAACAATGGATAAATGTTCTCGATCAAGTTCAAAAAATTTATTTGGAAAACCCCTCTAGATTGGAAGAAATCGCTCAGAATATAGAAAATGGACTTCAAGCATACAATACGATTGAAGTTACAGACCGCCCTTCAACTTTTTCAACCGATTCGATCAATTTGGGGGTGGAAAATTGGAAAAAAACTTGGGATTTTCAGTACGGAGGAGAAAAATCTTCTCAGAAATTCATCGTCCCAGTCAGATACCAATTCTTGATGCAATACCAAAAGATTACCGGAAATCTAGAAATAAATGCCTATATACTTAATAGCCTCAAAAAGATAGCAAATAGCGGAGTTTTTGATCCTATTGAAGGAGGGTTTTATCGATATAGTGTAGATCCTTTTTGGGAAGTCCCTCATTTCGAAAAAATGCTCTACGATAATGCTCAACTTATTGGTTTGTTCGCTACAGCTTATAAAAAATAC
>Ga0209754_1000641_pt1 | contig 45786 bp, 38 predicted proteins | sample MesohylBB_FD_187295 | JGI IMG/M metagenome (GOLD analysis project Ga0209754, IMG submission 187295) | Host-associated microbial community of the marine sponge Aplysina aerophoba from Gulf of Piran - sponge mesohyl, lysed by bead beating... | ecosystem: Host-associated > Porifera > Sponge >...
ATGGAACGGCATGAAGCCGAACGGCTTCGTCTTCGCGGCGTCTATGACCTCCCGGACGTCGACGCCGAGCTTGCGGCACAGCAGCGCCACCTCGTTCACCAGCCCGATGTTGACGGCGCGGAAGGTGTTCTCCAGCAGCTTCACCATCTCGGCCGTGCTCGGCGACGAGACCGAGACGACCGTATCGGCGATCAGGCCGTAGAGGGCGGCGGCCGCCGCGGTCGATTCCGCGCCGACGCCGCCGACCACCTTCGGGATGTTCCGTGCGGTTCGGGCGGGGCGGCCGGGGTCGATCCGTTCCGGTGAATGGGCCAGGAGGAAGTCGGCGCCGGCCCGCAGGCCGCCCGCCTCGAACCGTGGGCGGACCACCTCTTCCAGCGCGCCGGGGGTAGGTGGTCGATTCCAGCACCACGAGTTGCCCGGCGAGCAGACGCGCCGCGACGTGATCGACCGCCGCCGTCACGTGCGACAGGTCGGGGTCGCCGGCCTTGCCGAGCGGCGTCGGGACGCAGATGACGATGGCGTCGACGCGGGCAAGACCGGCGAAGTCCGCCGTCGCGGCGAGCGCACCGGACTCCACCGCCGCGCGGACCTCCTCGGCCGGCACGTCGAGGATGTACGACTCGGCGCGCCCGAAGGCGTCCGTCCGTTCCCTGTCGACGTCGAAGCCGACGGTGCCGAGGCCGGCCCGCGCGAACGCGACGGCCAGCGGCAGCCCCACGTAGCCGAGGCCGACGACGCCGACCTGCGCCTTCCCTGAGCGTAGCCGGCGGACGAGCCGATTCGCCATGGCGCGATAGTGTGTCGGATGGTCCTGGCGGAAAGCAATGCCGGCTGGGCCGGCGGGGGAGCGGGGCACGGGCTCCATGTGGCCAAGATCATGACCTGGTCGTGCCTCCATGGACTATTGTCACGTCATTGTCACAGCCGACGTGTATAGTTGTCTGGCTTCCGCCGGGCGGGCTTTTGTTGCCTCGCCCCGTGAGATCGCGGGCAGGCGGGTTGATTTCCGTGGCGACAACAGTGGCAACATGACATACTACCGTAAACCTGGAGCCGAGCCGAGCCGAGCCGAGCCGAGCCGAGCCGAGCCGAGCCGAGCCGAGCCGAGCCGAGCCGAGCCGAGCCGAGCCGAGCCTCGTTGCTCGCCGTAGCATTGCCCCCATTGCTCGCCGCAGCAGCCTCACCCCCTTTTGTAAGCGGCGGCCACCGCTCACGCGGCGCACGGGACGCTATCATCACCACTCCTTCCCGTGGAGATCGCCCCCGGCGAAGTGAACCGCGGGGACGGATCACGTGCGTCTGTGCTTCATGGAGCTTCAACTGTAGGAGGCCGCGAATGCCTTGGGTGCCATCCGTACTCATTCCTCGCACGGAGGTGAGAAGATGAGCGCAGACGCGAGCGTGAGCGTACGACCTTGGTCCCGGGTGATGCGGAGCGGCGCGATCATCTTCACCGAGTTCGACGACGCCACGGTGATGATGGACGTGGAGAAAGGACGCTACTACGAGTTGGATCTGGTGGGGGCGCGGATCTGGCGTCTGATCGCGTCGGGCCCACAGATGGCGGAAGTGTGCGAGACCCTCGTCGCGGAGTTTGCGGTGGCTCCCGAAACATGCGGTGACGCGGTGCAGGCGTTCGTGGAGGAGTTGCTCCGCCTGGAAGTGATACGGATCTCGCCTGGGTACGACGCGATGGAAATGGGGGCTGACGACGCTCATGGCAGCGCGGCGACGCCTCCGGTATCGGGGAACGTGAGACCTCGGAGCCCAGGGGCAAAAGAAGGCCGGCGCGAGGCTTGCTGGGCCGCTCCCACCATTCGGCACGTAAGTGTCGCGAAGACTGCACAGAAAACCACAAATGTGAACTACTTCGAAGCCACCTCCTACGGGCCGCCACCAAGCTAGCTTCCTAGCTCCAAGCTGGCTAAGCTAGCTTGGACGCATATTCGGTTAGCAGGGGTGATTCTTCACAGATTCAGGCCGAGGCGGGTTGTGATGGCCCATTGGAGTAACGGTCTGGGTCGATCTCGGTGAGTTGACTGCGAATGAGCATGATTTGCGGCCTCTGGGCGCGCGGAACGCCTGAGGTGAAGGGCTTGGAAGCGATGCTCGCTGCGCTGCCCGGGCCGATGAGGCGGGATGTGCTCGCGAGGTGGATGGAGGCCTCGGTGGCTTTCGGCTGCCGAGGTTTGCGGGTCGAGGAGGCGCAGCGGGCGCGGTCGCTCTGCGTCGACGCCGCGTCCGGCCATGCGATCATCGCGAGTGCCCGCTTGGACGGGAGGGCCGCCCTATGCGAGACCCTCGGCGTACCCCGCCCGGATCGGGCGGGGTTGCTTGACGCCGCCTTGATCCTGAAGAGCTACGAGCGCTGGGGGCGGGCGTGCCCGGAGCATCTCCTCGGCGACTACACCTTCGCGCTATGGGACGCGGAGCGGGATGTCCTGCTCTGCGCCCGCGACCACATTGGCACGCGGCCCTTTTTCTACGCGTTTACGGAGAAGCACTTTGTCTTTGCGAGCGACATGGACGCGGTGCTCGCCGCACCGGGGGTCTCCGGCGATCTGGACGAGGCCACGGTCGCGACCCGGCTTACGTTCGGAGCCCGATCGAGCGGTGCGCGGACCTTCTACCGTGCAGTCCGCCGGCTGCCCGCTGGCCACACGCTGGTAGTCCAGCGCGGGACGTCCCAACTCCGTCGCTGGTGGTGCCCGGACGAAGTCCGGCCGGCGAGGGGGGGCGCCGATGATGCCTTGGCGGAGGAGTGCTTGGCGCTCCTGACCGAGGCTGTGCGGGACCGCGTGCGGGACGACGGTCCCATCGGCGTGCACCTGAGCGGGGGCCTCGACTCGTCCGCCATCACGGTGCTCGCTTGCCGCGAGCTGCGGCGCCACGGACGCCCAGCACCGCCCGCCTTCGCTTGGCACCCGCCGCCCGGGCCCGGCGGCGCGGCCGAGGGGCCTGAGTACGGTGCCATCAAGTCGATTTGCCGGCAGGAAGACCTCCGTGTCTTCTACCGGCCGCCAGCGGTCTGCGATGTTGTTGCGTTCCTGCGCCGCGACGGAACCCGCGGCGCCGACGAGACGACACTCGTGCACGAGGACGTCGTGCAGCGCGCCGCGGTCGGTCGGCGGGTCGAGGTGCTCCTCTCAGGCTGGGGGGGTGACGAAGGCATCTCCTTTAACGGCCGCGGCTACTACCCGCAACTTCTACGCAATGGACAAGTGCGCCGGGTGTGGCGGGAACTCCGAGAATGGAGCCGGTGCCCCCTCGCCGCCCTCGTGGCTGCGGCGCTGCCCGTTGTCTTCCCTGGTGCGAAGAGGGGGGCGCGAAGGCTGTGGCGCGGAAGATGGCCTTGGCGGGAGAACGTGACCTTCATTCACCCGGAGTTCGCGCGGCGGGTGCGCCCGCTACCCGCGGAGGGCAGGCTGTCCCGGAATTCAGTAAGGGACAAGCAGGTGCACCTCCTGCAAGGCGAGCACCTGAGCCGGCGCATGGAAGCGTGGGCCGCGAGCGGCGCGCGTCACGGCATCGAGTACCGCTATCCGCTGCTGGACCGGCGCGTGCTAGAGTTCGCCCTCGGACTGCCGCCGGAGCAGTACCGGCGCGGGCGTTGGAGTCGCTGGCTGATGCGGCGCGCCCTCGCCCCGGTTTTACCGCCCGAAGTCTGCTGGAACCCGATCAAGCATGACTCGGCACGAGTGGGCGCGCTCCACGACGCCATTGCGGCGGCATTGCCGAAGGTGCGCGGGATGATCGTGGCGCGCGGAACGCCGCTGCCGCGGAGCCGCTACCTGGCCATGCCGCGCCTGATGGAGCACCTGGACTCGGAGCGCTGGCGCGCGACCGGAAGGCCCGCGGCGGTTGCGAATGCCCTGCGCTTCCTCGACTTCTGAGCGGCGGGACGATGGGCACCAGACGAGAATCCGGCGTCTGTCTCGCGTTCGCCGGGACGGAGAGCTTCCTACCGGGAGCGGTGGTCGCCGTCGCCTCGTTCCTGAAGCAACACCCCCGCTTCGGGGGCGGGATGGTCTTTTTTCACCACGGGCTGCCCGAGGCGCGTTGCGCGGCCCTTGCCGAGGCGTTCCCGCCGCTTCGGTTCGAGCCCGTCAACCCCGCGTTGCGGGAGCGGATGGAACGCCTCGTCGCCGCCCGTCCCGACCTGCAGTCGAGGCTGCTGGACCTCTACTCGCTGGAGGCGTTCCGGATCGAGGGCTACAGGAAGGTGCTGTACTGCGACTGCGACCTGCTGTTCCGCCGATCCATAGACGACCTGTTTGAGAAGGAGGACGCTCTGGTTTGCTGCGGCGACCTGGAGCAGCTGCGCGGGATATGCCACGACGCGGCCACCTACCGCCCTGTCGAGGACTCGTCCGCCGCCGGCCAGCGAGGCGTGTTGGAGCGGACCTTCAACTGCGGGCTTCTGCTCATCGACGCGTGTCTGACGGGCGAGCGCGTGTATGCGGAGCTCCTGGCGCTGGTGTCGCCCGACACTTGGCGCGGCACCGAGACGGTCCTCACGGATCAGTTTCTCTTGAACCGGCAATTCGCCGGGCGCCAGACGCTCGTCAGCGCGGCCTACAACTATCGCCTGCACATCGCGGGTGCGATCCGGGCCCGGGAGGGCCTCTCGGCTGAAGAGGCGAGGGTCCTGCACTTCTCGGGGCCGGTGAAGCCGTGGACGCCCGTGGCGATGCTGCGTTGGACGCGGGGCGAAGCGCACGTCCTACCGCATCCCGTCTTCGGGCTGTGGTACGAGGCATGGATGGAATACCTGGCGTCAGCCCATCTGCAGGCGGCCGTGGGCCGGCGGCCGGTAGAACGGGAGGACGCACAATGAGCCGGAGTGAGCCGATATACGGAGCGCTTCACGATGTCGATCGCGCGGTGAGGACGCACCTGTTCGGCATCGCACCGAACAACAGCGGCTCGACCTTCCTCAAGGAGGCGCTGGCGACATGCCGTGCGACGTGGAACCTCTCACGCGAGGGACAGAGGCTCTTCGGCTTCGCAGGGCCGGCCACGCATGATGAGGGCGCCCTGATCTGGAGCACCGAGTCGCGCTGGCTCTCCCGTCTCACGGACCCCGGCGCCTACGACTGGGAGCGCAACCGAAGGGCCTGGTACTTCCAGGCCTTCGCCCGCGACCCCGAGGCGTCGGTCTTCTACACCAAGGCGCCGCCCTTCCTGCTCTACGTCGGCGAGCTGGTCCGGCACTTTCCCCACACGAAGTTCCTATTTATGGTTCGCAATCCCTACGCGGTGTGCGAGGGAATCTGCCGCAACCTCCGGTGCCACTCCCTGGCGCGAGGCCGGGATCTCCCCACCGCGGCGGCCCGGCACGTGGTCACGTGTTTCGACTACCAGCGCCGCAACGTCGCGGCCTACGGGAAGCGCGGAGTGTTCTTCACCTACGAGGCGATGTGCGAAGACCCGGAGGCGGTCGAGGAGAAGATCCGCGCCTTGGTCCCCGAGCTCGACGACCTCAGGCTGCGTCAGCGCCTGCTGGTGAAAGGCAATTATAACGAAGTGCTTACCAACATGAACGGCCGCCAGATCGCGCGCCTCGATGCGGCGCAGATCGCGGCGTTCAACCGGGTGTTCAAGGGGCACCGGGACGTACTGGACCACTTCGGCTATGAACTCATGGAGCCGGGGCGGTGAGCACAGAAAACGGCGGGAGGGGCCCGAATCCATGGCTCCGGGTCCCTGCAGGACTGCGCCGCGTCGATAAGCCGGCCCGGGTGCGGCCGCTCGGGGCGGTCGGGGTCGAGCCCCTGCGCCGCGAGGTGGCCCAGCTCTCGGAGAGGGTGTGGCGACAGGAGGACGCAGCGAAGGAGAACGCCTTTCCCTGCTTTCACCACACGCGGCACATAGTGTTCCGCTTCATCGCCGGCAACCGGGATCCGCGCCGCTTCTACTCCCAGCCCATCTGGGCGGTCTGGGGCCGGAGGCTGCTGCCGGTGATGGCGCGGGCCGCCGCAGCATATGGGTACGCCGAACCAGCCTATCCCAAGGTGATGCTGGCGCAGCTCGCCGCCGGCCATGGGATCGACCTGCACGTGGACGGCGCGGGCTCGCACCCGTTTACCCACAAGATCCACGTGCCGCTGGAGACCAACCCGGCGGCCGTCCTGCACGTTGACGGGGCGGACTTCCATCTCGCGGCCGGACATGTCTGGGAGGTCAATAATCTCGTGCCGCACAGCGCGTTCAACGGCGGCGAAGCGGACCGCATCCACCTCATTTTCGAGGTTTTCGACGACGCGAGGACGACATGAAACCGGCCGTCCGCTACTATGCAGCCTACGGGCTGCGCATCCGCTCCGAGATCGCACTTCCCCTGCTCCCTGCTGCCGCGGAGGGAGAACCCCATCTTGACATCCGAATTGGCGCGATCCCCGAGGCGTTGGCCGCTCGCCGAAACGGGCGCCGGACTTGGGAAGCTGCGCCGGACATCTTCCTCTTCAACGTCGAGGGCGTGGCCCGGTACTTGGCTCGGGAGGGGCGCGAGATCGTGGTCGAGCGCGCCGGACATGATGACGCGGCGATGGTGGCTTTCTTGCTCGGATCGGTGCTGGCCGCCTGCATGCAACAGCGCGGAATGCTCACCCTGCACGCGAGCGCCATGGCGACCGACCGGGGCGCGGTGCTGTTCGCGGGCCATTCCGGCCTGGGCAAGTCCACGCTGCTCGCGGCGTTCTGCGAGCGTGGCTACGGCATGCTCTCGGACGACGTGACAGGCGTCGTCGCGGACGGCGGGGGCCGCCGGCCCGTGGCCCTGCCTGCCTTTCCTGGTGTGCGGCTGTGGGCGGACGCGGTGGAGGCGCTCGGGTGGGGTGGGCGAACGCAGGGACGGGTGCGTGAGGGAATGAAAAAATACCTCCTGCCGGTCGAGCGCTTCCAGGAGTCGCCGCTCCCGGTGCGCATCGTCTTCGTGCTCGCAAGTCACAACCGGGACGGCATCGAGATGGAGACGGCGTCGGCCGCCGCCGCATTCGAGCAGCTTGCGAGACGCACTTACCGCGGGCGGTACGCGCCCGCGTTCGGGCGCGGCCCGGAGCAGTTCCGGGGGCTGGCGGCGCTGGCCGAACGGGTGCCCGTGGTCCGGGTGGCTAAGCCCGTCGGTGGTTTGCCGCCGGCGGAACTGGCGGACAAGGTCGAAGGCTGTCTGCGCCAAGGGCCACCGCCGCGTGCGGAGAGAACGTGGCCGCCGTATTCCGGAACCGATGTCGGGGCGGCGTTGCGCGGAAGGAGGGCTGACTCACGGCAGGCGCGCGGATCACGACCGCGTCTCGACCCCGCCCGCGGAGATGCGACCTCAGGGTCCATCGTGTGGCTCGCGTCCTATCCCCGGTCCGGCAACACTTGGGTGCGTGCGCTGCTGACCAACTACCTGGACGGGGGTGAGAGCCCCGCCTCTATCGACGCGCTCGTCGGCGGTCCCGTTATGGTCACGCGTGGGGTATTCGACGAGGAACTGGGACTGTCCTCGTCCGACCTCACACCGGATGAAGTAATGCGCCACCGGCCGCGCCTGCACGAGCTGCTGGCCGCGGAGCTACCGCCGCCCTCGTTCGTGAAGGTCCATGACGCGTGCCTGCGTGTCCCGGGCGGCGCTCTGCTCTTTCCTCCGGCCGCGACTCTGGGTGCCGTCTACCTCGTCCGCAATCCCCTCGACGTAGCGGTATCCAATGCGCACTTCTGGAACTGGCCCATCGCACGCGCGGTGGCCGATCTGAACCGTTCTGAGGCCGCACTGGCGTCGCCCGCTGGGCGCATCCACGAGGCGCTACCGCAGCCGCTCTCCACCTGGAGCGGCCACGCGAGGAGTTGGCTCGATCAGCGGGAACTAGCGGTGTACGCCGTTCGTTACGAGGATTTGCTGGCGGATCCCGAGGCGGCCTTCGGGGCGGTCCTGCGTTTCGCGGGCCTCGATGTGGATCCTGAGCGCGTCGCGCGGGCTGTCGAGCATTCGCGCTTGGACCGCCTGCGCGCCCAGGAGGAGCGCTCCGGGTTCCACGAGAAGCCGCCGACGGCGCGCTTCTTCTTCCGTGTTGGCCGGGCGGGGGCGTGGCGTGAGAGCCTCTCGCAACAGCAGGTGCATGCGGTCGTGAACGCGCACGCCCCGCTCATGGAGCGCTTCGGCTACCTGCGCGAGGCGGAGGCATTCCTGCGGAGCGGCGGTAGAGAGTCTCATGGCCTCCGCGTGAAGACGTCGTCATGACCCTGCTCGCCTCCTGGCTCCGCCTGCCGCCCCCCGCAACGCGCATTGGTGCTGGAAGCCGCTATGAGGCTCACGCTCGCGCGGCTCCTTGTCGACCAACTGCCGATGCGCTACTGGCGCCGCCATCTGGAGGCGACCGGCGGCGGCAATGGCGGCACCGGGCGGCAACCGCTGGGCCGCACCGTGGGCCGCGTGGTGGGCCGCGTCGCGCGCCGTCTGCCCTTCGAAGCGCTCTGCCTGCCGCAGGCGATGGCGGCGCAGTGGATGCTGCGCCGCCGCGGGGTCTCGGCCCACCTGTGGATCGGCGTCGGCCGCCCGGCGCGCCGGGTCGGCCCCTGAAGTATCACGCTTGGCTCACCGTGGACGGCGAGTCGGTCATCGGCGGCCGGTCCGCGGCGGAGTACGTGGCGCTGCCGCCCGCGCCTGGGAGCGCCCGGCCGTGAACGCACAGCCGGGCGGCGCGGGTCGGCTGCCTGGAGGCCGGACCCCGCGCGCACCCAGGAGGAGCGCTCGGGGTCTGTCGAGAAGCCGCCGACGGCGCCCTTTTTCTTTTGCGTCGGCCGGGCGGGGACGTGGGGGGACGTGCTCTCGCAAGAGCAGGTTCGGGCGCAGGTGGGCGCGCACGGGCCCACGATGGACCGCTTCGGCTACCTGCACGAGGCGGAGGCGTTCCTCCGGGGCAACCGGAGAAGACCTCGTGGGGACTCCGTGTGAAGGTGCGCCGTCATGACGCTGCTCGCCGTGTGGCTCCGCCTGCCGCCGCAGCAACGGGCAATGGCGCTGGAGGCCGCTATGCGGCTCACGCTGGCGCGGCTTATCGTCTACTACGTGCCGATGCGCTACTGGCGCCGCCGTCTGGAAGCGGTCGCCAGCGACGGATCCAGCGATGCCGGACGGCAACCGCTGGGCCGCGCGGTGGGTCGCATGGTGCGGCGCGTCGCGCGCCGGCTGCCCTTCGAGGCGCTGTGCCTGCCGCAAGCGATGGCGGCGCAGTGGATGCTGCGGCGTCGCGGGGTCTCGGCGCGACTGTGGATCGGCGTCCGGAGACCGGCGCCCGGTCGGCCCCTGGCGTATCACGCTTGGCTGACCGTGGACGGTGAGTCCGTCATTGGCGGTCGGCCCGCCAGAGCCTGCGTTCCGCTGCCGTGGCCGTTGCCGCCCGCGGCGGGGAGCGCACGGCCTTGAACGCGCGGTCGGCCGGCGCGGGCCTGCCGGCCCGGGACCGGGCGCAGCGCCCGGTGTTCGGCGCCGCCGGGCTGGCGCGCGCCCTTCTCGCCCACGAGCGGCGCCGGTCCGCGGTCGCCATCGCGCTGCTGCTCGTCTCCGCGGTCACCGAGACGTTCGGCATCGCGCTGATCATCCCGCTGCTGCACCTCGCCGGGATGAGCGCAGCCGAGGGCGCGGCGAGCCCCGTCCGCGGCGCCGTGGACCGGGCCGCCGAGATGTTGGGCGTCGAGCTGACCTTGCCGACGCTGCTGGCCAGCTTCGTGCTGCTGGCGGCGCTGCGATCGACCGTGTCGTGGCGGCGCGAGATGCACGTCGCGGCCATGCGCCACGCGTTCATCGACGGGCTGCGCGAACGGTTGTACTCGGCGACGGCCGAGGCCGCCTGGCCGCTGCTCGTGCGGCGGCGCCAGTCCGACCTGCTGCACGCGCTGACGCACGACGTGAGTCGCGCCGCACAGGGCGCCATGTTGCTGATCCAGGGGTCGGTCACCGCTGCGTTCGCGCTGGCGCAGGTTGCGCTGGCCGCCGCCATCTCGCCGCCGGTCACGGCCGGCATGCTGCTGGCGGGCGGCGTGCTGATGGTGGCCGCCCGCCCGCTCGTGCGGCGCTCGCGCGCCCTCGGCGGCCGGCTGACGGTCGGCGGGCGCGTGATGCACGCCGCTATGGCGGAGTTCCTCGGCGGCCTGAAGCTGGCCAAGAGCGAGAGCACCGAAGCACGGCACGTCCGGAGCTTCACGGCCGCGGTCACCGACATGCGGCGCGGCCAGCTCGCCCACGCGCGAGCGAACGCGGCGGCGAGGGCGATCCAGAGCGTCGGCGCCGCGGCGGCCATCGCCGCGCTGGTCTGGATGGCCGTTCGCCACGCCGGGCTGGGGGCGCCCGAGCTCGTGGTGCTGGCGTTGATCGCCGTCCGGGTCCTGCCCGCGGCGCAGCGCCTGCAGCAGCTCGCCCAGCAACTGGCGCACGTGCTGCCGGCGTGGTTGCACGCCGCCGAGATGGAGCGGGAGCTGCGGGCGGCGGCCGAGCCGCCCGCGGACCCGGCGGCCGAGCCGATGCCCCTGCGCCGAGAGCTGACCGTGCGCGGGGCGTCGTTCTCCTATGGCGGCCCGACGACGGGCACGCCGGCGCTGGCCGACGTCGACCTCGCCGTCCCCGCCCACGGGCTGGTCGCGGTCACGGGGCCGTCGGGCGCCGGCAAGACGACGCTGGCCGACCTGCTGGCGGGCCTGCTCGCCCCCGACGCCGGGACCATTCAGGTGGACGGCGTGCGGCTGGACGGCGGAGCGCGGCGCCGCTGGCGGCGTTCGGTGGCCTGCGTCCCCCAGGATCTCCACCTCTCGCACGACAGCATCCGGGCGAACCTGCTCCGCGCACGGCCGGAAGCCGCCGAGGGGGAGCTGTGGCAAGCCCTGCGCCTGGCCGCCGCCGCGGACTTCGTGGCCGACCTGCCGGACGGCCTCGACACGATCGTCGGCGACCGGGGCGCGCGGGTGTCCGGGGGCGAGCGCCAGCGGATCGCGCTCGCGCGGGCCGTGCTCCGCAGGCCCGCGCTGCTCGTGCTCGACGAGGCGACCGGCCAGCTCGACGCCGTCGCCGAACGCCGGGTGGCGGCGGGGCTGCGGTCGCTCCGCGAGCGTACGACCATCGTCGCGGTGACCCACCGTCCCGCCCTGCTCGCCGCGGCCGACCACGTAGTGGTGCTGGAGGCCGGACGCGTCGCCGCCGCCGGGACGCCGCGCGAGCTGGCGTCCCGCTTGGGTGGCGGTGAGGCGCGGCCAGTCGGAAGACCGGCCGCGGCGGCGAGGCCGTGGCTCACGGGCCTGCTCGTGGCGCTGCTCCTGGCGGCAGCTCACACGGCGCATGCGCAGACCGGGGAGGACTTCCGTTCGCAGGCCACCGTGCGGGCCGGGCCGCTGTACTTGAGGCCCAGCTTCAGCCTCGAACGGCTGGGGGTCGAGACCAACGTGTTCAGCGAGCCCGAGCCGAAGCCGGACTTCGTCGTCTCGGTCGCGCCGGGCATCGACGCCTGGCTGCCGTTCCATCGCCGGGCGCGCGTATCGGCGACCCTGATCGCCGGCGCCGACTGGTATGCGGAGCACGCCGGCGAGCGGTCCTTCAACCCGGAGCTCCGGTACCGGGTCGATGTGCCGTGGCGCCGCATCGTCCTCTCGGCGGGCGGCGGGCGGCTCCGCACGCGGCGCCGGCCGGACTTCGAGATCGACGTCCGCTCGAACCGGTTCTCGCGCGACCTGAACGCCGGCGTCGCGGTGCAGGTCCTGTCGCGGCTGTGGCTGGACGTCGAGGCGCGGCAGCGCGTGGTCGGCTTCGACGCCGACGCCTTCTTCGAGGGGACCTACCTGTCGGAGACGCTCAACCGCCGGGCGCGCGGCGCGGTCGCCTCGCTGCGCTGGAGGCGCACGGCGCTCACGACGTTCGTGCTGGCCTCGGAGGTGCGCGGGGTGCGTTTCTTCCGCTCGCCGGAACGGGACAACGACAACGTGATCGTGACCGCGGGCGCCGACTTCCACCCGCGGGCGCTGGTGTCGGGCTCGGGCCGGGTCGGCGTCCGGCGCTTCCGGGCGCGGGGGACGGCGGTGGAGGACATCTCGCGGCTCGTCGCCGAGGCGGAACTCTCGTACCGCATGGGAGAGGCCACGGCGGTGACGTTCACGGCGGAGCGGGACATCAGCTACTCGTTCGAGCGGGCGTCGCCGTTCTTCGTGGTCAACCGCTACGGCGCCGCGACGACGCGCCGGCTGGGCGGCCAGGCCGACCTGAGCGGCCGCGTCAGCCGGGACCTGTACGACTACCAGACGGCGGGCCGGGGGCGCGACGTGCGGTGGAGGGTAACCGGGCAGTTCGGCTACCGGTTGAACCCGAGAATCCGCACCGGCTTCGAGGCGGGCTGGGTCACGAGCGATTCGACTACCCGGCCGCGCAGGCGCTATGGTGGGGTCGTACTGGGGCTGGTGCTCGACTACGACATCTGACGGACTCGGTCACCGTCGAGTTGCGGAAACGTCCGCCGGGACGCAAGCGCCCCCGACCAGGAGCGCGCGAGGCGGGCCGCCGGGAGCGACATTCCCGACGCCGACTGAACAATCCACGATCGGAGACGCATCGCGTGTACACTGCACGGCACCGGCAGACACGACGCCATGACCACGGCAACGCCAAGACGAGACCCCGAGGCACGGCCACGGGCGACGTACCAGGACGTGTTGAACGCACCGCCGCACCAAGTCTCCGAGATCGTCGACGGGTTGCTCTACACCAATCCACGACCGGCGATGCTGCACGCATTGGCGGCGTCAGCACTTGAAATCAATGTCGGCGCGCCGTTCCAGTTCGGCCGAAACGGCCCGGGCGGCTGGTGGATCATCGTCGAACCCGAGCTGCACCTTGGAGAGGATGTCCTCGTCCCCGACCTCGCCGGTTGGCGCCGGACGCGCATGCCGAGCTATCCCGAGACCGCGTACTCGACGCTCGCGCCGGACTGGGTCTGCGAGATCCTCTCGCCATCGACCCGCAAGCTCGACCTCGAGGCCAAGCGCCCAGTGTACGGACGAGAAGGTGTACGCCACCTGTGGCTCGTCGACCCCGCCGAACGCACGCTCGACGCGTTCCGTCTCAGCGCAGGGGAGTGGACGAGGATCACGACCGCTGCCGACGACGAACGCGTCCAGATCGCCCCGTTCGAAGCCGCCGACTTCAGCCTCGCCGACCTGTGGCCCTGACAGCGACCAGCACCACCCGCAGGACGGGGAGGAGGCCGACCTGAGCGGCCGCGTGAGCCGGGATGAGTACGACTACCAGACGGCGGGGCGGGGGCGCGACGTGCGGTGGAGGGTGACCGGGCAGCTCGGCTGCCGGCTGAACCGGAGGATCCGCACCGGCTTCGAGGCGGGCTGGGTCACGAGCGATTCGACTACCCGGCCGCGCAGGCGATATGATGGGGTCGTACCGGGGCTTGGGGCTGGTGCTTGACTACGACATCTGACGGACTCAAGTTGTCGCCTGACCCTGCCAACCCTGGCAACGGGGTTTCGCGGCGATTCGGCATGTGTCGCGGCCGGTTTCGTCCCTGGTTTGCCGGGGCGCTCTCCGCGGTTCTCCTGCTCCTCCCGGCCGCGTCCGGCGCGGCGTCCCGCAGCGCGCAGGACTACGTTATCGGCGTGAGAGACATCCTGGAGATCAACCTCTTCAGTCAGCCGGATCTGAGCGGCCAGTACGCGGTCGAGACCGACGGCGCCTTCTCGTTTCCGCTTATCGGCCGCGTCGTGGCCGCCGGCCGCACTGTGGGGGAGCTCGAGGAGGCCCTGCGCGCGCGTCTCCTCGACGGGTACTTCCGCAACCCGCGGGTCACCGTGGCGGTCGCCGAGTACCGAAGCCAGCGGGTCTTCGTGGTGGGCGAGGTCCGCAGTCCGGGAGCCTATCCGCTCGCGGCCGAGACCAGCCTCATCGAGATCCTGGCCCTGGCCGGCCTGACGCCGGAGGCGGCCGGCGCGGCGGTCGTCGTGCGTTCCGGAGGGCGGATGCCCGTTGCCGGCGGCGCCGGAACCCCGCCGGCTGACAACGCCGATACCGTCCGCGTGAATCTGCGCGACCTGGAGGGCGGCGACCTGTCGCGCAATGTCGTGCTCCGGGACGGCGACACCGTCTTCGTCCCGCGCGCGGAGGTCGTCTACGTCTTCGGAGAGGTGCGCGAACCCGGCTCCTACCCGATCCAGGAGGGCATGACGGTGCTGCAGGCGCTCTCCCTCGCGGGCGGGAGCACGGAGTTCGCCGCGCTCAACCGCCTCACCGTCATGCGGGTGGTCGATGGTGAGCAGGTGGAGATCCGCGTGCGGCTCGACGAGCCCGTACGGCGGGACGACACGATCCGCGTGCCGGTCAAGTTCTTCTGAACATGACGATGAGTACCGACCAGGTCGAGTTTGATCTCAGGCAGCATCTGCGGACCTTGTACAGGCGCCGGCGGCTGGCCGTCGCGGCTTTCGCCATTCCCGCCGTGGTCGCGTTCGTCTACGCCTTTACGGCCACGCCGCTCTACCGGGCGCAGGCCCGGCTGCTGATCGAACCCGAGGACCCGAACGTCGTCGATTTCCAGCAGGTGATCACGCGGCGCAACCAGGTCAGCCCCAGCCTTCAGACCACGCAGCGCGACATGCTGCAGAGCCGGAGTCTGGCCCGGGCAACGCTCGACGAGCTCGGCTTGTGGGACCATCCCGACTTCGGTGGCGGTCTCGACGAGGGGTTCGACCCGCTCGGCGCGGCGCGGCGCGCGCTGTCGTCGTTGCGGTCAGCGGTCTTCCCGCGCCCCGCCCCGGCGAATCGCCTCACGGACGGCGAGACCCTGGCCGAATCGAGAGCAATCTCGATGCTGCAGAACAGACTCCGGACAGCGGGCGGGCGCAACAGCCGCGTCATGAGGCTGACGTTCACCGCGTCCGACGGCCGGCTGGCGGCCGATGTCGTCAACACCCTCGCGCGACTGCACGTCGAGCGCGACGCGGCGTTCAGGAACACCTCCTCGAGGGAGGCGTCCCGGTGGCTGCAACAACGCATCGCGGATCAGCGGCACAAGCTCGAAGCGAGCGAGCGGGCCCTGCAACGCTACCGCGAGGAGCACGGCGCCGTGGCGGTCGAAGATCGGCAGGCAATCGTCGTCCGGGAGCTGGAGAACCTGCATTCGGCGGTGACCACGGCGACCATGGCGCGTGTCGAGAGCGAGGCGCGCTACCGGGATCTGCAGGGCGCGCAGGGCGATGCGGATTCGCTCGGGCGGTTTCCCGAGATACTGCGCAACGAGGTAATACAGGAGCAGCGGCTCAACCTTTCGAACCTGCGCCGCGACAGGGCCCGGCTGGCCGAAGAGCTGGGACCGCGCCACCCCGACATGATCAGCATCGAGTCGTCGATCCGCGATGCCGAGCAGCGGCTTCAGAACGAGGTCCTCGCGGTGGTCGATTCGTTGCGGATCGAGTTTCAGGTGGCCTCCTCCCAGGAGCGGCAGATGGCGGCGGAACTTGACCGGCAGACGGAGGAGGCCCTGGTCCTCGATAGGACTGGCATCGAGTACGGCGTGCTGCTGCGCGAGGCCGAGAGCGACCGCTCCCTCTACGAGGCGCTGCTGCAGCGGGCCGCCGAGACCGGCGTGAACAGCGAGCTGGAGACCAGCAACATCCGCGTCCTCGACTCGGCGCAGACGCCGCGCCGGCCGGTCAGCCCGAGGCGGCAGCTGGCGCTGCTGGTCGGGCTGCTGGGCGGGGCGTTCCTGGCGGTCGGACTGGTCTTCGGGATCGAGTACCTGGACGACACGATCCACAACCCGGAGGAGGTCAAGGCGCACCTCGACGCGCCGTACCTGGGCATGATTCCCGCCGTGTCATGGAAAGCCGCGGCCGAAGGACCGACGGGACAGCCTGGCGAGTCGCCTGAACGGCGGATTCTGCTCACCGCCGAAGTGCCCGCCGATTTCAAAGAGTCGATCCGGTCGGTGCGCACGGGCCTCATCTTCTCCTCGGCGGACGATGGCTGCCGGATGGTGCTGACGACCAGCACCATCCCCGGGGAAGGAAAGAGCTGCATCTCCGCCAATCTCGCCATCGCTTTGGCCCAGACGGGCCTCCGCACGCTCCTGATCGACGCCGACCTCAGACGTCCGCAGCAGCACGCGTACTTCGACATGGACCTCGAGCCCGGTCTGTCGAATCTGTTAGTCGGCGCCGCGGCGGAGAAAGCGGCGGTCCGCGAGACGTCGGTCCCGAAGCTCTCGCTGCTTTCGGCGGGGAAGATTCCTCCCGATCCGACGGACCTGCTCGGCTCGAAGGCGTTCCGTGAGCTGGTGGAGTCGTGGCGGGGACGGTTCGACTGGATCGTCGTCGACTCGACGCCGGTCTCCCCGGTCGCGGATGCCCTCGTCACCGCGCAGGTGACGGTCGGCGTGTTGTTCATCGTCGGCACCGGCGCCACGTCCTGGCGGTCCGCCGCCGACGCGATCGAGAGGCTCCGTCAGGCGAACGGCCACGTGCTGGGTACGGTTCTCAACAAGGCCGCGCTCGATCGCCACCCCTACTACTATTCCCGCTACTACCGCACCGAGTACGCCAGGTACTACAGCCGGCCGCAGGCTTCATGAGCCCGGCCCTCGCGGGAGCGGGCCATCTGTTGCCGGGCGGGCCGCGGTCAGGGATGCGCCGCCCGCTCGCGCGGCCGGTGCGCCGCTGACAACTCGTCGAGCATCCGGTCGGCGAGCAGGTCGGTCGCGAACGTGTTGCGGGCGAGGCGGCGCGCGTTGCGGGCCATCCGGTCGCGCCGCGCCCGGTCGTCGCCGAGCGCGACCAGCGCATCGGCCAGCGACTCCGGCCGCCGGGGGTCGACCGTGACCCCGCAGTCGTGGTCGGCGAGCACCTGCCGAATCCAGCCCTGCGTGGTCTGGACGACGGGGATGCCGGCGGCGAGGGCGTCGAAGAACTTGTTCGGCGACACGGTGTCGAAGACGGGTATCGGCTTGAGCACCAGGATCATCGCCGTGGCGGCGCCGAGCCGGGCGGCGAGCGCCTCCCTGGGCATCGGCGGCGCGAAGTGGACCCGGTCGAGCCCCGCGGCCGCGGCTTCCTCCTCGAGCGCCCGGCGCTCCGAGCCGTCGCCGATGAGGTGGATGTGGATGTCGGACCGCGAGCGGGCCTTCAGGCAGCGGGCGGCCCGGAGGATCTGGCCGCAGTCGTTCGCCCGCCCGAGGGTGCCCGTATAGACGAAGTGCGCGGCGGCGCCGGTCATCCGCTCGGGGGGAGCGTGCGCGCGTCCGAAGAGCTCGATGTCCGCCGTGTTCGGCACCACCGCCACGCGGTCGAGCCGGTGCCTTTCCGCGAGGCGTTCCGCCATCGTGTCGGACAGGGCGACGACGGCGTGAGCGCCGCGGTAGCAGGCGGCTTCGCACCCGCGCAGGCCGGCCAGCAGGAGGGGGTTGGTGACGATGCCCAGTTGCTGGAGCCCGTCGGAGAAGAGGTCGCGCACCTCCACGACGGCGGTCCGCTGGCGCATCCAGCAGGCCGCCATCGCCGCGAGCCCGATGGTGATCGGCCCGCAGGAGACAAGCGCGACGTCGTAGGACCGGCGCGCCGCGTGCCACGCGGCGAACGCGCTCAGCGCGAGGTGGGTGACGACCCGCCGGACGAACCGGTCCCGGTTCGAGAACGGCAGGTTCAGCGCGCGCACGGTGATGCCGTCGACGACGCCGGTCCAGGCCAGGCCGGTTGGACGCAGGTCGGATCTGTCGTAGACTCCGGTGACGATCGTGACGCGGTGCCCCTTGTCGACCCATCGTCTCGCGAAGTCGTACGCGCGCGTGCCCCAGGACCCCTTCGGGGTCGAGAAGTTCGCGTGGACATAGAGCACGTGCATCTGGTCGGTCGGCGGGGGCGGGCCGCCCGGCCGCCCCTTCGCGAGGCCTGCCGATCATAAACCAGCGCGGGCCTTCTTCCAACGCTCGTGTTCTCTACTGAACGGTTCGGGGCGGCGTTGCGCCGCGCCCGTCGCGCGCCGCGCCGATTGTTGGCGGCGGAGCTGGCGTACCGTTTTCGCCGCGCCGCAGTCTCGCCGCTGTTGCGGCTGCGCGACGCGGTGAGTTCCACCTACGCCCGGGACCGGCCGCGGGCGGGACTCGAAGCGTTCGCTCCGCGGCTCGACCCGCGGCAGATGGCCGGCTTCGTTCCGGATCTGGCGGAGCGTTGCGCCCGCTACCTGGAACAGCGCTTCGATCTGCTGGGATCGGGGTGGCGGACGGTCGCGCACGGTACGCGCTGCCCCGGTTACGACGGGCGTCGCTACGAGGCGCCGCCGATCAGACCGGACGCGGCGGGGGTCTGGCTCGAAGGCGAGGTGTCGCGCCGGAACCTGGCCCCGGCGCGGGCGGTGTGGCGTCTGCTCGGTGCGGGCTACCGTCCCGTCGACTGGCATCTCGACTTCCGGTCCGGGTACCGCTGGTCGCCGCTGACCTGGTACCGCGCGGTGCCGTACGGCCACCTGCCGGGGGTGGACGTGAAGGTCCCCTGGGAGCTGGCGCGCATGCAGCACCTGCCGCAGATGGCGCTGGCCTTCGGGTGCGCGCGGGAGGGGCTGCCGGGCTTCCTGCCCGCTTGCGCCTACCGCGACGGGTTCCGCAACCAGGTGCTGGACTTCGTCGCGACCAACCCGCCGCGCTACGGGGTGAACTGGCATTCCACGATGGAAGTGGCCATCCGGGTGGCGAACTGGCTGCTGGCCTACGACCTGCTCGGCGCCTGCGGCGCGGAGTGGGACACCTGCTTCGAAGGGGTTTTCGTGCGCAGCGTGCGGGAGCACGGCCGGCACATCGCCGCGAACCTGGAGCGTTCGCCGGTCTGGCGCAACAACCACTATCTGGGGAACCTCACCGGCCTGATCTTCGCCGCCGCCTATCTCGCGCCGAGCCGCGAGACGGCGGTCTGGGGGCGGATCGCGGCGGCGGGGCTCGCGGGCGAGATCGAGCATCAGTTTCTCCCGGACGGCGGGCATTTCGAGGCATCGACGAGCTACCATGCGTTCGCCGCCGAGATGGCGGCCTACGCCGTCGCCATGGTCTTCGCGAAGCGGCGTCGGGACGGACCCCCGGCCGGCGCCGTCCCGCCGGCCGCGGCGATGCCCGCCGAGCTGACGCACGCCATCGGCGGCGCCCTTGGCCGCATGGGGGAGTTCCTGGTCCACATGACGAAGCCCGGCGGGCGGCTCGCGCAGATTGGCGACCACGACAGCGGCCGGCTCTTCAAGCTGCAGCCGCGTCCCCGGATCCGCCCCGATGCGGAATCGGGGCGGGTACTCGACGAGGAGCACCTCGACGCCCGCAACGCCGTGGCGGCGATCAACGGACTGCTCGGCCGCGCGGACCTCGCCCGCTCGTGCGGCGGCCGGCGGCTGGACGAGTTGCTGGTAGCCGGCCTGGTGGGGGAGACGCCGTGGCAGGCCGTCGAAGGCCCGCCGGATGCGCCTCGGACGCGCCGGGCCGCCGGCTCGCTCGGAGCGGAGTTCGAGGCGCTGTGCCGATCGCTTCGGGCGGCGCCGGCGGCCGAGTGCTTGCGCGTGGTGCTCGTGGCGCCCGGCGCGTCGCTGCTCGAGGGGCTGCAGGCGTGGGCGTATCCGGACTTCGGCGCGTACGTGCTCCGGTCGAACCGGCTGTTCCTGTGTCTGCGCGCCGGGGGCGGCCCCCACGAGCGTGCGCGGGGGCACGCCCACGCCGATCAGTTGGCGCTCGAGGTGTGCATCGACGGCGTCGACTGGATTCAGGATCCGGGCTCGTACGTATACACGGCGGATCCCGACCGGCGGAACCGCTACCGGTCGAGCCGGGCGCACTTCGTGCCGTACATTCTGGAGGGCGAGCCGGGGTTGTGGCGCGGCGGTCTCTTCGATCTCGCGCTCGACGTGCACGTCCGCGAGGTGGCGATCGGGGCGGCCGCCATCGGCGTCGATCTCCTGCTCGAAGGGACCCGGATAGGCCAGACGGTGACGGTCCGCGAGCAGGAGATCGAGGTCGGAACCCGCCTGATCGACGGATCGCGGACCGGTCGGCGGCGAGTGCGCGGCCGGCTGGGGCACGCCGGCCGCTACGTCTTCCGGGGCGAGGCCCTGGCCGGCGACGTCGCCTTCTCGCCCGGGTACGGACTTCGGGACGGGGCGGGGGCGTGAAGATCCTGCACGTGGTCGGCGCGCGCCCGAACTTCGTCAAGGCGGCCCCCGTGATGCGCGCCCTGCGGGGGCGCGCGGAGCAGACGCTCGTGCACACCGGCCAGCACTACGACGCCGCGATGTCGACGGTGCTGTTCGATGATCTCGGCCTGCCGCGCCCGGACGTGGACCTGCGGGTCGGATCAGGCGCGGCGAGCGTACAGACGGGCCGCATCCTGTTGCGGCTCGATCCGCTCTTCCCGCGGTACCGGCCGGACGTCTGCGTCGTGTACGGCGACGTCACCTCGACCCTGGCGGCGGCCTTGGCAGCCGCGCAGCATGGCGTTCCCGTCGCCCACGTCGAGGCGGGTCTCCGGTCGAACGATCGAACCATGCCGGAGGAGCGCAACCGGATTCTCACCGACCATGTGGCCGACTGGCTGTTCACGCCGTCTCGGGACGCGAACGACAACCTCGCCAGAGAAGGGGTGGCTTCCGGCCGGGTGCATCTGGTGGGCAACGTCATGATCGACAGCCTCAGCCGCCTCCTGCCCCGCACGGATACGGACGCGGTGCTGCGGCGTCTGGCGGTGCCGCCGGACGCGCGTTTCGTGCTGGTCACCCTGCACCGTCCGTCGACGGTCGACGAGGGCGCGGTGCTCCCGAAGGTCCTGGGCGCGCTGGAGGAGGTGTCGAGACGCTGGCCGGTGGTCTTCCCCGTGCATCCGAGGACCCGCGCGCGTCTGGACGCCGTCCGCGCGGCGGCTGCCGGGCTGCGGCTGACGGAGCCGTTGGGCTATCTTGATTTCCTGTCCCTCGAGAAGGGGGCGGCGGTGGTCGTTACCGACTCCGGGGGGGTGCAGGAGGAGACGACGTGGCTCGGCGTTCCCTGCCTCACGGTGCGCGACGCGACCGAGCGCCCGGTGACGGTGACGGCGGGGACGAACACCGTCGTCGGCCGGGATGCGGGTCGCCTGCGCGGGGCCATCGAGGCGGTGCTCGCCGGCGGCGGGCGCCGGGGCGGGGGCAGGCCGAGGCTGTGGGACGGCCGGGCCGCGGAACGAATCGCGAGGGTGCTGGCCGCCGAGGGGGGCGGCGGCCATGCAGGGCGTTGAGTTCGGGCCGGGAATCGGGCTGGCGGCGGGGTTCGACGGCATCGTGCACCACATCGGGCCCCGCAGCTACGCGTCGCGCCGCGGCGCGATCTACGCCAGCGAGAACGGTGGACGGACGTGGAGGCCGCTCGCCCGTCTGCCGTTGCCGTTGCGGCAGCGCATCAAGTCGACGGGGCGGCTCCAGAGGCGGCTGTGGCGAGCCGTGGTGCATCACGTGGCGCCGCTGAGCGACGGCCGACTGGTCGTCTTCGCCTTCCGGACGATCTACCGGACCGACGCCTCGGGTCGCTGCATGGGGATGGCGGCCCTTCGCGGCTCCCGGCCGCTGTGCGTGTGCGTCGAGCGCGACGTCGTCTACTACGGCGAGTACCGCGCCAATCGGGAGGGCTCTCCCGTGCACGTCTGGGCGAGCCGCGATGGCGGCGCCGCCTGGCGGCCTGTCCATCGGTTCGTCGGCGTCCGCCACGTCCACGGGGTGTTCTCGGACCCGCACGACGAGGCGATCTGGATCACGACGGGCGACAACGACCGGGCCGCCGGCATCTGGCGGACTCGGGACCGGTTCGGCACGGTCGAGCGGGTGGCGGGCGGCAGTCAGCAGACCCGGGCGGTCCAGCTCCTGTTCACCCGCACGCACGTGTACTTCGGGTCGGACGCCCCGGCCGGGGTCAACCACATCTACCGGCTGCGCCGCGCAGACGGGGCGATCGAACGGCTGCAAGAGGTGGAGGGCCCCGTGTACTACGGTTGCCGGGCGGGCGCCCACCTGTTCTTCTCGACGGCCTGCGAGCCGCCGACGTTGCGCGCGACGCGCGACGTGGCCGTCTGGTCGTCAGCCGACGGGTCGCAGTGGCGGCGTCTCGCGGTGTTCCGCAAGGATCGCTGGCCGGCGCGCGTGTTTCAGCACGGCCACGTGCTCTTCCCCGCGGGACCCGGCGCGTCGGACGCCGAGGGCGTCTGGCTGACGCCGGTGGCGACCCGCGGCGATCAGCGCAGCCTGAAGATCGGCTTCCTTCCGTCCGTCGAGCGCGCCCTCTACCCTCGTTGAGAGGCGTCCGCACGCGCGGCGGCGCGGCGGTAGTGCGTCAGTTTGACTTTGCGATCCACGCGGCCGGGGTTGCGGAGGGTTGACCCATGAGGCATAGGGTAGTAGCTTTGGTACGATCAGCGTCAAGACAGACGCTGGGAAGGATGACGAAGCGATGACCAAGGGCCTGACGCGCCCACGCGACCCCGTCCAGCTTGCCGCCACGATCATCGGGCTGGCGACCGGCCAGATCAGCGAGTCCGAAGTTGTCGCCGACCGTGCGCCCAAGCGGCGCGCTGGCGGGATCGAGGGCGGCAGGGCGCGGGCCAAGGCCCTGACGTCGGCCCGGCGCACTGAGATCGCCCAGGCGGGCGCTCGGGCACGCTGGGGTGGTCGGGCAGGGCAGTCGCCAGGGGAAGGATAGACGGCGCGGGAGGGGATGATGTCGTCCGCAGAATCCTGGGAGTCGCGCGAGATGACACGGCATACTGTATGGAGCCACATGCTCGACGCGGCGAGAAATACTCGGTATGCCGATCTCATGGAGATACGCTACCGCAGGATCCATTTCAGCCTGCGTTTCATGCTTCTGCTGTTTGCCACCGCCAGTGCGACAGACTTCTTGGACGTGTATTTGGTAGGGCGATGGGAAGCGGCTCCAGAGCTAGTGTTCGCGGGGCTAGTCATCTGGGATTTCGTCGCGGACTACGCGACGAAAATCGCCGTACTGAACTCGGCCAAGCGGGGGTGCGGACCCCTTGAGGCGCGCTGGCGCGAACTTTGGCAGGATACTGAGAGTCACCGACTACCGGACGACGAAATCCGTCGCCGGAACAGCGAACTGCTCAACGAACTGAAGCACGCCACCGCCGCGATGGACACGATCGTGGGCACGGTCGAAAAGGTGAACGTGCTTTCGACTACGAACGCCTACAAGGTCATGGAAGATTCGTATGCCCGATAGTGATCGCACAGGTGCGGGACCGCCGCGCCCACCGGCTCCGGCACCGCCGCCACCACCACCACCACCGCGACCGCCCAGCTAGGGCAGGCAAGCCCGTGAGTGCTTGATAAAGCGTCAGAATGACATTAACATTCTGACTATGAATCGCCTCACGACCGACCGCCGAATCCAGATCCTCAAGTCGTTGACGCGCGGCCGCTGTTCCATGCGTGCGACGGCCGAAATGGCTGACGTGTCGCTGAACACGGTCAAGAAGCTCCTCGCCGACGCCGGCCGCGCGTGCATGGCGTACCACGATGACGTGGTGCGCGGCGTGCGGTCCGAGCGGATTCAGATGGACGAGATCTGGAGCTTCGTCTACGCGAAGCAGGCGCACGTGGAGCGCGCCAAGTCCGCGCCGCCGGAAGCCGGGGACGTCTGGACGTGGACGGCCATCAACGCCGACAACAAGATGCTGATCTCGTGGATGATCGGCCCGCGCGACATGACCACGGCCGCGCCGTTCCTGATGGACCTACGCGAGCGCGTGGTCGGCCGACCGCAGATCACTTCGGACGGCCTGAGTGCCTACCCCGGCGCGGTTGAGATGGCGTTCGGCGCGGACGTCGACTTCGCTCAGCTCATCAAGATCTACGGCAACGAGGGCACAGAGGCGGAACGGCGCTACAGCCCGCCGGTGTGCAAGAAGACCGTCACCAAGGTCCACCAGGGCAGCCCGGACCCAGCGGCGATCAACACCAGCTTCGTCGAGCGGCACAACCTGACGATGCGGATGAACATGCGCCGGTTCACGCGGCTCACGAACGCCTTCTCGAAGCGGTTGGAGTACCTGGCCTGCGCGGTGGCGCTGGACACGGTGCACTACAACTTCGTGCGGCGGCACAAGACGCTGCGCGTCACGCCGGCACAGGCGGTCGGCGTGACCGAGCTTTGGTACGACTTCGACTGGCTGGAAGCGATGATCGAGGATCGGACCCCGAAGCCGCAGAAGCCCGGCCCGAAGGTCGGAACGAAGTACCGGGCGCGAAAGTCAAACTGACGCACTACCGGCGCGGCCGCACATGTCCTCGATCACCGCGGCGGCGCGGCCGGTCCTGTAGAGCTCGCCGGTCTCCAGGGCGCCGGCGCGAAGGCGGCGGAAGAGATGATCGTCCGAGCAGAGACGGACGACGGTCTCCGCCAGCGAGTCGACCGAACCGGGCTCGACGAAGAGGCCGTCGCGTTCCTCGGTGACCAGCTCGGGCAGCGACGCGTGGCGAGAGACGATCACCGGCAGCCCCATCTGAAAGGCTTCGATGACGACGCCGGGATAGCCCTCGAGGGCATGAGTCGTAGGGAGCACGATGGCATCGTGTTCTTCCAGGATTCCGGGCACGCGCCCGGGCGGGGCGGCGCCGCGGTAGGCGGTGTGCGGCGCGCGGTCGATGTCGGCGACATCGAAGCCCGGCATCTCGGATCCGAAGACGGACAGACTCACCTCCGGGGGGAAGCGCTCGGCCGCCGCAAGGAGTTCGGGAAGGCCCTTCTCGGCCTGCAGCAAGGAGAGGAACAGCAGGCGCCGGCACGAGGGGCGGTACGCCTGACGGCGGGGCGGCATGTCCCGCGTGTTCGGCATCCAGCGCGCCGTGCAGAACGCCCCGAGACTGGCCGCACTCCGCCTGGTTTCCGACAGCAGCTCCGCCCGCAGGAACGTCCGGTGCGCGATGAACCGGCAGATGGCGGGTGCGGAGCAGAGGAACACGTCGGACGAGCCGCCGCACACCCGGATGCACAGGCGCCTCCGGCGTAGCGTGCACACCAGCCACACGAGCCCGCCGCTCAGCAGCAGGGCGCGCGGCGAGACGAACCAGACGATCAGATCCGCCCGTGCGGCGTGGCGCCACGTCCGCACCAGGGTCTTGACCAGGGCCAGCGCGTCCAGGAAAGCTCTTCCGAGCCGGCCGCGCCGGGTCCGCGGGCGAGACGTGCTGACGACGGTGAGGCCGACGTTGGCGCGTAGCCGCAGGTTCTCAATGATGGACTCGAAGCTGACCTTCGTGCCGCCGACGACGTCGTTCTCGATGACGCGTGGTCCAACAAGCAGCAGGGCCGCCGACCGGGGGGTTTCACTCGGTCGGGCAGGGCGGCTGCGGATGTGCATGGGCGGCGCCGAGCCCGCGGGGGTCGGGCTGAGGTTCCAATGGTACCATGATGGCGTGTGGCGACCCGATAGCGGGAAGCGGACGTGAAGGCATCGACCATCGAACGGCTTGTCGCGCTGGCTTTCTGGACGCTGAGCGTCCTGTGCCTGCTTAACCCGAACGGTCTGATGCGCATGCGGACCGGCGAAGAGCGGGCGTTCTCGGAGGCGATACTGATCTGTTGCCTCCTGGCGCTCGCGGGGCTGACGCGCGTCAGGACGCGGGAGGCGCTCGGATTGCCGGGAGCACTGATCCTGGCCTGTCTGATGTTCTACTCCGGCATCGGGATCGTTGTCGCGATGGTGGCCGGCGCCGATCTGCAGCAAGCACAGTGGTACCTCGTGCGCCACGTCAAGTCGGCGCTCGTAATCCTCGCGGTCGCCGTCGGGGGACGGGTGCTATGGCGACGCGTCGGGGGCGAGAGAATGACGCAGGGGCTGCTGCTGGTCATGATGGCCAGCTGCACCCTGATCCTGGCCTCGCCTTGGCTTCTGGATCTCCTCCGGTTCCCGCCGTTGGACGGCGAGTACCGCTTCTTCGGTTCGTTTGCGGATCCGAACGAAGCGGGCCTCATGGCCTGCTTCACGGTCGTCACCGCGCTCGCGGTGATTGACTCCGGCCGTTCCCGCGTCGTCGGGCTCGGCGCCCTGCTGGTGGCGGTGGCGGCGCTCGTCGGCACGTTCTCGAGGACCGCGCTGGTCGTTCTCCCTCTCGTATTGCTCGCCAGTCTGCCGGCCAGGCGGGGCGGCGGACGGAAGCGGGTTGCGGGAAGCGTGGCGGTGGTCGCCTTGGGCGTCGCCGGCGTGCTGGCTGCCCTCGACCCGGCCGCGGTGGGCGAGCGTCGGGCCTCGCGGTGGAACTCCGTGGTCGAGTTGGCCACTCTGTCGTCGGTGGAAGACGTGTCGCTGGCCGATCGGGCGGCACTCTGGAGCCTCGCCCTGGAAGAGACGCTGGACGCCCCCCTGCTGGGAAACGGCCTCGGCCGTCTCCACGCCCTCGACGGGGCGTGGTACAACAGGGAAGGAATGCTGCTGGGCGCTCACAATCAGTACTTGATTCTCGCCGGCGAGGCGGGTTTCCTGCCGCTGGTGCTCTTCGCCCTGTTTCTCGCCGTGACGTTCCGGGCGGGCTTCACGAAGAAGGCCTCGTGGCCCCTGGGCGCAGCAAGCGGATGGGCCATCGTGCTGATTGTCTTCAGCATGACCTTCCACGGCATCCTGACGTACCGGATCTGCAACTTCATCATCGGGTTGATCTGCGTCGCAACCGCGGGCTGCTTGCAGGACGAGGGGCCGCGGCCCGAGGCGACGTAGCCGCGTTGCGTCGAAGAGCCGGTTCGGGAGGATGGGTGCCGCGTCGGTCGGGAGGGAACGGGGCGCCGCGGACCGCGGCAACGGCCGCTTGCGGGTCACCTGCTGCATCGACGGGCTTGGCCAGGGCGGGGCGCAGCGCCAGATGAGCATGCTCGCGGTGTTGCTCGCGCGTCGCGGCTACGACGTCGACGTCATGACCTACCGCCCCGCGCACTTCTTCGGCCCCGTGGTGCAGGCGGCCGGGGTTCCGATTCGGCGCCTGCCGCCCTCCGGCAGGCTGCAGCGCGCCATAGCGGCGCGCCGGGTGCTCGGCGAACGGCGGCCAGATGTCGTCGTCGCCTACCTGAGCGGCCCGGGGGTGTATGCCGAGCTCGCCAACCTGCCCCGGCGCCGGTTCGGGCTGATCGTGTCCGAGTTCAGCGTGCCCGGCGGCATTGTCCCGCCGGCCCATTGGCTCCGACTCGCCGTCCATCGACTGGCGGACGCGGTCGTCACCGAAACGGAGCATAACCGGCGGCTGCTCGTCCGGGCGGCGCCCTGGCTTGCCGACAGGGCCGTCGTCATCCGCAACGGCGTCGATCTGCGCGAGTTCCGTTCCGCCAACCGAGACGATGCGTCCTCCGATCGCGCCGCAGCCGGGCCGACCCGCGTGCTCGTCATGGCCGGCTACCGGCTCGAGAAGAACCCCTTCGGGATGCTCGGGGCGATGGAGCACCTGCGACGGGTTGCGCCCGGCGAGCGGGTGGAGCTCGACTGGTACGGCTCGACCTCCTCCTCGGACGCGCGCGCCGGCGTCCATGAGGCGCTCAAGAGCGCCGTGCGCACGCGCGGGATGGAAGACGTGTTCCGGCTGCACGACGCCGTACGGGACTGTGCTGGACTCTATCGTCGGGCGTCGCTCGTCTGCCTGCCGTCATTTTTCGAGGGCTGCTCGAACGTGATCTGCGAGGCCGGGGCCAGCGGCGTGCCCATGGTCGTCTCCGACATCGGCGACAATCGTGCGTTCGTGATCGACGGCGTCACCGGCTTTCTGGCCGACGCTCATGCTCCCGAGACAATCGCCGACGCCATTCTGCGCTTCCACCGCCTGCCCTCCGCGGCCAAACGCGAGATGGGCCGCCGTGCCCGGACGCACGCCGAAGCGTTGTTCGATTCGACTCGGTTCGTCGACGACTACACCTCGCTCATCGAGCGTGTCGCTGTCGGGCGGCGGCAGCCGCGGGCCGGGTGAAGCCGATGCGCGAGGACTCGAAGGACCGGGTCAAGGCGCACTGGGAGCGTGAGACCTGCGGCACCCGGTACGGCCGCGGTGACGACCGGGAGGAGTACTTCGACGAGATCTACCGGTCGCGGTACGAGAGGACCCCGTACCTTCGGGAGTTCGCCCGGTTCCATGAGGCACGCGGCAAGCGTGTCCTCGAAATCGGCGTCGGCGCCGGCTGCGATTTCCGGAGCTGGGTGGAGAACGCGGCGCTCGTCTGCGGGATCGACCTGACGGAGGCCGCCATACGCCTGACGGCCGAGCACCTGGCGGTGAAGGGGCTCGACGCCGAGGAACATGAGCTGCGCACAGCGGACGCCGAGCGACTCCCGTTCGAGGATCGCACGTTCGACATCGTGTATTCGTACGGGGTGTTTCACCATACGCCCGATACCTCGGCGGCGGTCGCGGAAGCCCACCGGGTATTGAAGCCGGGCGGCGAATTGCGGGCCATGGTCTATCACGTGCCTTCGTGGACGGGATTCATGCTCTGGGTACGCTACGGATTGCTGGCCGGGCGACCCCTCGTGTCGCAGAAGCAGGTCGTCTTCGAGCAACTGGAGAGCCCCGGCACGAAGGCGTACACGCTCGAGGAGGCGAAGGCGCTGGTTGCGCTGGCCGGCTTCCACCGTGTTTCGGTCGCGTCGCGGCTCTGCTCGGGCGATTTCCTGAACGTGCGTCCCAGCGCGCGCTATCGCGGATGGCCGTACCGGATGATCTGGCGCTGGTGGCCGCGCTGGCTGGTTGCGCGGCTGGGCGACCGGTTCGGGCTCAACCTGCTGATCAGCGCCACCAGACGGTGATCCGGCGATAGAGCCGGTACGGCCACTCGAGAACGCGCAGCACCGCCGAGAGAATACGAACCCTGAACCGCACGGCACAGGCGAGCCCGGGCGCGGGCCGGGTCTGGGGCGCGACGATCATGACGCCCTCGCGACAGACCCGTTCGGCGAGCGCCGCCTCCCAGTCCGGCAGCTCCCGCCGCCACTTCCCGCTGTTCGTGGCGAGCAGCGGCCCCAGCGTTTCTCGTTTCCACGCCAGCTCCTCGTCGGAAACGAGCGACCTCGCGGCGCCGCCGAAGCGGAGCATCTCCTCCTCGTACGGCACGTCGATACGTTCCGTCAGGCGACGCAGAACGGTCTCGGGGTCGGCGAGGAGCGCCTCGTAGACGACTTCCTGATATCGCGGACCGAACAACAACGGACCAGCGCGACGGCCGGCGTGCAGCTGGACGCGGTTGACGAATACGTGGGTGACCGACGAGCGGTGGCGCGACCACGCGGCCTTCTTCTTGGACGCGAGCACGTCCCGCGGGTCGCGGATCACGTGCACGACGTGCGCGGACGGCCAGTGCCGGGCCAACAGGGGGAGAAGCTCGACGCAGCGGGGGTCCTTGTCGCCCACCCGCGGCTTCCCCCGGGCCGCGGCGTAGGAGGTCAGCAGCGTCTCGTACAGGTCTGCTTCCGAGAACGGCGCGCCCCGGTCGTAGCGCGCCAGTACCTCCCGGAGATCGAGCTGGAGACGGCGAACGCGGTGATCCGCCGCCAGCACGGCGCGGACAGCGGCCACGCCGCCCCTCGCATGGCGGCGTGCAAGCCGGCGGCGTCCCACGTAGCGCCGCACGAACTGCGTCTCCGGGGGGAAGGCGAGTTGCGAATGCGCCGCGAGCATGCTCTGCACCAGGGACGTCCCGGAGCGGCCGACCCCCACCACGAATACGGGAGCGAACGACATTGCCTGCATTCCGTCGGCCGCCCGGCGGTCCGGCGGCCCCCCGTCGTCAACGCGCGGGCCGCCGCCCCGCTCCCTCCGAGGGCGCCATGCGCCTTCCCAGCTCGGGAAACGACTCGGGCAGCACGTTCTCGATGAAGATCAGGTGCCACAGCATGAAATTGACCAGGCTGAAGTAGAGGCGGTCGCCGGCCCTGGCCAGAAGCCGTTCGAGCCCGCGCCGGTCGAACAGTCCCGTGCGTTCGCTGAAACGAAACAACGCGGGAAGGTGGCGCCGGCCGAGCGCGCCGGACTTCCAGGAGGCGACGGGCGCCCCGAAACCCCGCTTGCGCCGCTGCACGAGTGCTCTCGGCAGCCTGCGCGAGGCGACCGTCCTCAACATCCTCTTGTCGAGGTAGCGGGAGCTCGACCGAAGCGCCGGCGGCAGGGCGAGAACGAACTCGACGATCCGGTGATCGAGGAAGGGCACGCGCCCTTCCACCGAATGCGCCATGCACATCCTGTCGAGACGCGCCAGCATGAGCTCGGGCAACCGGAAGCGGAGGTCCAGATACGTCATCCACCCGCCGACGTCGCTCTCCGGCCGGCACTTGCGGAAGCACTCCCAGTGCGGCCGGATGACCGCCTCGTACGTGTCGCTCTCGGTCCCGGCCATCGCGGGGCCGAGGATGTCGCGCCTTCCCCGCTCGGAGAAGTCCATCGCGCCGCCCCAGAACAGCGGCTGACCGCGGGCCGCACGGACCAGCACATCCGGCGGGCGCGCGAACGCGGCCGTCCCGGCGCAGGCGAGGGCGGCGGTCATGCGGCGCAGGAGCCGGCCGGGCAGATCGGGCAGCCGGCGGTCCCATTGCTGCAGCTTCAGCAGGTGACGCCAGGTGTCGTAACCCATGAACAGCTCGTCACTGCCCTCGCCGGCGAGGAGGACCGGAACCGAGGCCGCGCGCGCCTGCCGAGCCAGCAGGTAGACCGGCACGCAGACCGGGGCGGCCACCGGTTCGTCCTGGAAGTAGGCGACGTCCGTCAGATGGGCGCTGAACGCGGGATCGTCTACCGGCACCTCGTGGTGGCGGCTCCCGGCGCGCCGGGCCGCCGCGCGCGCGGGCGTGCGCTCGTCGAACCGGGGATGACCGGGATAGCCGGCCGTGAACGTGTCGACCTCCGGGCGGCGTTCGCCGGCGAGATCCAGAAGGAGGCCGGAGTCGAGTCCGCCGGACAGCAGGACGCCCACGGGCACGTCGGCCTCCAGCCGATGCTCCACCGAGCTCTCGATCAGCGCCTCGAGCTCGTCGCAGGCGTCGGCGAACCGCGTTCGGCCGCGGGGCTCCCGCAACGGGCTCCAATAGGACGCGGTGCTGCAACGGCCGGAAGCCAGGTCTATCGACGCCCACTCTCCGGCTCCGAGCTTGTTCACCGACCTGAAGAGCGTCCGGGGAGCGGGGAGCGACCGGAAAGCGAGAAAGTGGAAGAGGTTGTCCTTGTCCAGCCGGGCTTCGACGTCCGGATGCTCGAACAGGGCCTTGGCTTCCGACGCGAAGACCAGGCCGTTCGCGATAGGCGCGTAGTACAGGGGCTTGACGCCGACCCTGTCGCGGGCGAGAAAGACCATGCCCGCGGCCTCGTCCAGAACGGCGAACGCGAACATGCCGACGAGGTGCGACAGCATGTCGGGCATGCCCCAGTGCAGGAATGCCTGCTGCAACGCCTCGGTGTCCGAGTGGTCGGTCGCGAATTCGCGTCCGGCCCGGCCGAGCTCCCGGCGCAGGGCGGCGTGATTGTAGATCTCCCCGTTGAACGACAGGGTCGCCCGGCGGCGAGGATCCCGCATCGGCTGCGAGGCCGCCGGCGACAGGTCGATGATCGCGAGGCGGCTGTGGCCGAGGCCGGCGCGGCGGTCGCGCGACACATGGACATCCTCTCCGTCCGGTCCCCGGTGCGCGAGCGCATCGGTCATCCGGCGGAGCGTGCCGGCATCGACGGTCGGAGTCGTGGACGCCCAGCCTACGACGCCGCACATGAGAGCATTCTCCGGCCGGCGGCGGCGCCGTCGGGCCTGATGCGGGGACCGGCGGGCTCCACCCGAGGGGGCTCCACCCGAGGGGGCTCCGACCTGTCGATTCGCGCGACGCCGGGAACTTTTCTGGTCACCGTCAACGGCGGGCGCTGCTCCGGAAGGCGGACGCCTCGATGGCAAGCGTACGGCGCACGACGTACAGGTTGCCGAGATACCGCATCACCATCACGGCGCTGGACACGGCGGCCAGGCCCATGACGCCATGGCGCGAGACGGCAACGTAGGCGAGGGGGACTTTCAGAGCCAGCGAGGCCGCAAGGACCCTCGTGTTGGCGCGCTGCAGACCGGCCATGCTCATCACGGTATCGACCGAGCATGTGCACGCGACGAAAAGGTAGCCGATGGCCAGCACGGCCGCGGCAGGGGCGCCCTCCGTGAACTCGTTTCCGAAGAGGCCGAGCACTTCGGGTCCCCAGAACAGCAGGGTGCCGCAGACCGGCAGGGCGAACGCCGCGCCGGCCCGCGAGGCGGTCGTCACGGCCCGCTGCAGCTCGGACTTCCTGCCGCCGGCATGAAACGCCGAGACGTACGGTCTGACCGCGACTTGGCCCGCGTTCGCACCGAAGACGATCAGCTCCGTCGTGCGGTTGGCTACCGCATAGATGCCGGCCTCGGTCATGCCCCGCAACGTCGCGACCAGCAGCGTGTCGATCCTGGCCATCAGCACGTGCAGGGCGGCGGCGGCCCCGAGGGGCAGGGCGGTGCGCAGCCATTCCGTCTTCGCATGGTCCACGCCGGTTCCCGTCGGAGGCGGGCACGTCCGTCTGACGAGCAAGGCGCTCGTCGCGTACGCGGCGCCGAGCGCGACCGCCTGGAGGGCCATTCCCTCCGCCGCGCTCAGCGAGCGACTGGGGAGCCAGAACACCAGGGTCGCGGCGGCGGCCACGACGGCGGGACGCAGGATGTTGCCCGGAATCTGCGCCAGAAGAACTCGCCTGTGTCCCTCCAGACGGGCTTCGTTGAGACGCAGCAACGCCAGAAACGGAAGGGCGGCGCATCCGGCGGCGATTGCGGAGGCCAACGGCACGCCCGGGCGATCCCACGTGACCACGGCGACCAGCGCCCCGAGCCCGCCGATCAGGAGGGCGAGCGTCAGGACCAGCCGCCGGCTCCAGACCAGCAGGCCACGCAGGCGGGTCCATGCGCCGGTGGCGCAATACGCGGCGACGTACTTGACGGTGGCGACGTCCATCCCGGCCGTGGCCACCAACGCCAGCAGGCCCAGCCACGCCAGGACATAGCTGTAGATCCCGTACTGCTCGGCGCCGGCCAGCCTGGCGACCAGCATGTTCAGGCCGAACGCGAGGCCGGCGCTGGCGAGCCTGATCAACAGGCTCCCACCCAGCACGTCGAGATGACCGCACCCGAGCCCGTGCCGGTAGCCGGGTCGGTTCATGCTCTTGGGCAGCCCGCGCAGGCACCGGATCACGGGGTGCACGTTGATCGCGCCGGTGGGGGAGCATAGCACACGCCATCGGCCCTGCCCGCTGTGGGAGCGAATCACCTCTTGAGGCCGAATCGCCTCGGATTCCCCGGCGGCGGTCACACCGCCTTGCGCAACCTGTGCAAGGCCCGAAGCAGCGGCCTCGCCAGGGCGTAGAACCAGAAGAGCCGGCCCGGCGGTTCCACTCCGGAGAGGTCGTGGCGCCGAATCGGGAGCCCGCGCACAAGCAGGCTGTACCGGACGCTGCCGTGGAGGAACAGCCTGCCGACCCGCATCGCCGCCTTCCACATGAGTTGCCGCAACCCCTCGGGGGCCGTCCACGCGCGCCGCGACAGGCCGACGACGAACCGCACCCGCGGGCTGTCCCGGCCCAACGCCGCCACCGGTTCCGGCAGCTCGACGAGCAGGTCCTCCCGGCACAGCCGCAGCATCGGCGCCAGCACTTGTTCGAGCTGCTCTTCCCGGCCCCGAGCGGCCGCCCGGTGGGCGGATGCGTCGTCCATCGACCGAAGGAGTCCGGCGGCGTCGCACAGCCACTTGAGCCGCTGCCAGGAGTGTACCGACCCGTGGCACGCCAGATACAGCAGCTGATCGGCATCCCCCAACGTCCGGAAGCGGGCCGAGCCGATGTCGACGGTCAGCGCCTCGGCATCGAGGCGGTCGAAGGGCGGGTCGAACAGGAACGGGTTGTCCAGCAGGCGGCGGTGCAGCTCGATCTTGCTTCCCGAGCCGACGTAGACGCGGTCCTTGCGCACCGCGTCGTACCAGCGCATGCGGGCCGGCGTCTCGCGGAAGTCGGCCGTCGCGCGGCGACAGCCCAGCTCGCCGAGAACGCGGCCGGCGGCCTCGAAGGCGCCCGCGGGAACCAGCAGATCGATGTCGATCGAGCTCTTCGCGAACGGGGAACCGTACAGGCGCTGGCCGAGCGGCAGTCCCTTGAGGATTAACGACGGGATACCGCGGTCGGCGAGGCCGGCGGTCATTCGCCCCATGGCGTTCAGCTGGCGCATGCCGCGCAGCGTATCTTGCTTGCGTCTCTCCGCGAGGTCGCGCTCGACCGCGGGATCCGGAAGCCGGGCGCCGCCGTTCCGGAGCCCCCGCAGGAACAGCCCGGCGACCCGATGGTATGCCGCGAGGTTGGCGACGGCCGTCCAGTCGGTCACGCCGGAGAGCGCGGCACGATGCTCCCCGGCATTCCCTGTGCCGACCGCCAGACGCAGTCCGGCGAGCAGGCCTTCGAGGGGCGGCATCGCCCCGTCCGCCGCCCTCGCTACGGTCCGTACGTCAAGCCCTTGTCGGGGCATCTTCCGCATCGTCGTCCTCCATGACCCGCTACCTCCCGGATCGTGGGCGGGGTGGTCACGGCATCGAACCAGGGGCTCCAATCCACGGGGCGACCGCTCCCGGGTTGCGCCCCGGTCGCCTGAATTCGCGGCAGGGTCACGAGTTGCCTGCAGCCGCCGCCGGCTTCTTGGACGTTCAGGCTCGCCGTCCTGCTGGCGTGGCGCAGTGCAGGTGCCATTGTCGCATCGGATCGCAATGGGTTGGCGCCAAGCCCGAGGTCGGCCGCGGCCACGACCGAGGCGCCCGGACCCGCAAGTGTCGACCTGAGGTCGCGTGCTGGAGCCGAGAGGACCCGCGACGTCGGGGCGCGTCACGAGCCCCGGCGGCCCCCATGTGCACGGGGTGCGCGTGTGCGCGTGGGTGGAACGGTTGACAGCGACGCGACTCTGCAACACAATGGCCGCGCGTCACCTTCTGACGCGGCGGCGGCCACGGGCGCCGCGAGAATCGGGAGGCTCACCATGCGCTTGTTCCGGGCTTCGGTGGCGGCGGCGTTGGTCGCGGTCTTGATCGGCGCTTTCCCGCTTGTGGCCGAGAGCGCCGGTTGGGTGTCGGGTCATGCGCTCGACGCCGGCGGTCGCCCACTCGCCGGTCAAAGGGTGGAGTTGGTTGGTGCGTTGCAGGGCCAGCCGGTCGGCGTCCCGGTGCAGGCGAACGTGACGGACGCGAGGGGCGCATGGTCCTTCAGCGATGTTCCCGCCGGCGAGTACGTGGTGCGGATGGTTCACCGCGGCCGGACCGCCGGGGTTCCGGTTTCCGTGACGGGAGAGTCAGGAGCGCCGGGCGTGCTCATCGTCGCGCCGAGCGTGCCGGCGTCGGCGCCGGGGTGGTCGTCGCAGGATGAGGAGGATGAGGGCTCCACCGTGGCGCTCGTCACGAGCGACGCGCTGATGGCGACGGGCCTCGGGATCCTGGGCGTGGCGGCCGTTTACACTGTCGTCGAAGTCTTGCGCGACGAGAGTTGAGGAGCGGGCCGTCGCCTGGGCTTGGCCCCGGCCCCGAGGGGGAACCGCAGGTGTCGTCCCGCCGGCCTGAAGGCGGTCGGACCCACGGCGGCGGCGTTGCGTCGGGTCGTGTCCGGCCGCTGATCGGCTTTGAGTTCCCGGTGCTGGTCGTCGGGCTGTTCCTCTCCGTAGTGGCCGGCTTCATGGCTTGCCGCGCCGTCGGCCCGTATGGCGACGGCCCCTTCGGCGCCGGTTTCCGGCGCATTCCTGCGACTTCCGACCGCGGGACCATCCTGGTTCACGATTCTCGTATCGGTCCCGACGTATTGCGCTCGGTCTTCGACGAGCGTACGGGCCGCGTGCGGGAACTGCGGATCGCGCCGGGCGGCGACTTCGCGAAGGCCGTTCGCGTGTACCTCGACGAGGACCGGCGGGCCCGGGTGCCCCGCGACCTCGATGGGGACGGCGTCGCCGACCGATGGGAGTACTACGCGGACGTGAGCCGGATCGCATCGGGCGCGGTCGAGAAGGTGGGGTTCTCCATGGCCGGCGACGAGATCGTCGACTCGTGGGTCTTCCGCGACGAGCAGGGCGCGGTGAGCCGGGTGGAGGTGTCGACCCGCCGCGACGGCGTGGTGGACCGTTGGGAGCACTACAGCGGCGGGGAGCTCGTACGCGTGGAGGCCGACCGCGACCGCGACGGCCGTGTCGACCGTTGGTCGACCTACCGGGGCGGGATCCTCTCGGCCACCGTGTCGGACGCCGACGGCGACGGACTCCCTGATGGGCCGCCGGACGGCGGAAGGTGACACGCGAGCCCTCATGCGGTGGTTCCCGGGCGCGGCGGTAGCCCTGATCGCTTGGGGCGTGCTGGCCTTCGGCGGCGAGTATCCGTGGGCGTACGCCCCGTTGCTCGTCTTCGCCACGACGATCGGCATCCTCGGCGTTGCCGTCCCCGGAGCCGTCCCGTCGGCGCCCCGCCCGGTGGTCGTCTCGCTCGCGCTGATCTTCGCGGCCGTCGGGTTGCAGCTCTGCCCGCTGCCGGAGCCGATGCTCGCCGTCCTCAGTCCGGCGAGGCTGGTTCACGACTATTCGGCGCTCTTCGCCGCGACCGTGCCGGCCCTGCCGGGGCCCGATCAGGCGGCGGCCGACGGACCGTGGTCGATCTCGGTCAGCCCCGCTCGGACGGTGCTCGGGGCGGCCTTTCTCGCTGGGCTCTCGCTGTTCTTCGTCGGGTGTTGCCGCGCCCTGGCCGTCGTGCGCGCATCGGCCGTCGTACGGGGCCTGATGGCGCTGGGCCTGTTCGTTGCGCTGGTCGCCATCGGGCAGGAGGCCAGCGACAGCCGGCTGGTCTACGGGCTCTGGTGGCCGCGCAAGGTCGAGTCGCCGCCGGCGGCGCCACTGATCAACGAGAATCACTTGGCCGGCTGGCTGGTGATGGTGTTCGCGATGGCGGTCGGGTTCCTCCGCGGGGGAGTGACGCGTGACCGGTTTGCCGCAAGGCCGGGATGGCGGCGCGGCATCATCCGGCTCGCGTCCCGCGACGGGAGCGCGGCCCTGCTGGCCGCACTGTGCGCCTTCGTGATGGCGGTAGCGGTCATCTTCACGCTGTCCGTGTCCGGGATCGCCAGTCTGCTCGTCGTCTGCGGCGTCTTCTCCGGTTGCCTGACCCGTCGGGCGAGAAGTGCGCCAGGGCGGCTTCTCGTGCGGGCCGGCCTGATCGCGTTGCCGCTGGCGGCCATCGGCTGGGTCGGGTTCGACGTCGTGAGCGGGGAGATCGCGATGGCTTCCTGGTCCGACGTCGGGGGTCGAGTGCCGATATGGCGGGACACCGCCGGCATCGTGCGTGATTTTCCGGTCACGGGCACCGGATTGAACACGTACGGGATGGCCATGCTCGCCTATCAGACCCACCGGCCGGACGTGCATGTCGTCGAAGCGCACAACGACTATCTGCAGCTCGCCGCCGAGGGGGGGCTGCTGCTGGGGCTGCCGATCCTGCTCGCCGTGGCGGCGTTCGTCCGCGAGGTGCGGTCCCGTTTCCGTGAGGCGGCCGACGACATGCGGATCCACTGGCTGCGGGTCGGCGCCGTGGCCGGGCTCCTGGCGCTCGCGGTGCAGTCGCTCGTCGACTTCAGTCTGCAGATGCCGGGCAACGCGGTGCTGTTCGCCTTGCTGATGGCCATCGCGGTTCACCGCCCGCCGCGGCGGGCGCCCGCAGATTCGGAGAGTCGGGCCCCGTGCGGATAGCCTTCGACATCGACGGCGTGCTCGCGGACTTCGCGGGAGCGTACCGCTTCATCGCCCATCGGCTGCGTTCCCGCGGACCGGCGACCGGCATTCTGGCCTTGTCCGAAGCAGGTCTGTCGGCGGGCCCGGTGTCGAGCCGCCTCGAGCGCCGGATCTGGCGCGAGATTCAATCGACCGAGAACTTCTGGGCCACGTTGGATCCGCTGGAACCCGACGTGATCGCCGGCATCCACGAGCGGGCCGGGCGGCACCGTTGGGAGACGTTCTTCGTGACCCAGCGGCCGGCTACGCGCGGCGACACCGTACAGCGCCAGACCCAACGCTGGCTCGTCGGTCAGGGCTTCCCGCTGCCGGCCGTGATCGCGCATCGAAGCTCGCGCGGGAAGCTGGCCGCCGCGCTCGATCTCGATTTCCTGGTGGACGATACGGTCGAGCATTGCGTGGATGTCCTCGAGGTGTCGAGCGCCAGACCCATCCTCGTCTGCCGCAAGGAGAACCCCGTCATCGAAACGAACGCGAAGCGGTTGGGGATCGCAACCTGCCGGAGCGTGACCGAGGCGCTGGACATCGTCGTGCAGGGGCCTGCGCGCCGGAAGAAGCGTGCGTCTCTGCTCGGCGGCCGGGCGGTGCCGGCACCGTAGTGCGCCATTTCGGGAGCGCGTCGCGCCGGCCCGCGCCGGCCGACAACATCGTCACGCCACGCGGTCGTGGCCGCGAGCCGCCGCCTCACGTACGCCACGTCCCCGGGGCGACGACCCGATCGACGATGCCGGCCGGGAGCCCTTCGCTCCCGTAGAGGGCCACGAATCGGGGTGTCGCCTTCATCGTCCGCCAAGAGTCGCCACGGTGCGGATCGTGCGCCCCATGATCACGGCATCGAACCAGAGGCTCCAGTACTTGATGTAGTAGAGGTCGTACTCCAGCTTGTCGAGCGCGCCCTCGACCGAGCCTCCGTAGTGGCAGTTCACCTGCGCCCAACCCGACAGGCCGGGACGAACGAGGAGCCGTTCCCGGTAGCAGGGTATGCGGTGCACGAGTTCGTTGACGAATTCGGGCCGTTCCGGGCGCGGGCCCACCAGGCTCATCTCGCCGCGCAGCACGTTCCAGAACTGCGGGATCTCGTCCAGGCGGGACCGCCTGAGAAATCTTCCGAACCGGCTGGCGCGCGTATCGCCGGTTTCCGCCCATCGCGGGCCGTCACGTTCGGCGTCGGGGCCCATCGTCCTGAACTTCAGCACACGGAACCGGCGGCCCGCGAGTCCGAGACGTTCCTGCCGATAGAACACCGGCCCCCTGACGTCCAGCCAGACGAGCGGACCGAGGAAGGGCAGCAACACCAGCAGCAGCGCGCATCCGGCGCAGGCGCCGACGATGTCCACCGCGCGCTTCACGACCGGGGATGCGGATCGCATGCGCCGCCGTGCATCGGTGAGCGATTCGAGCACCCAGGCCGGCTCGCTGTGGCGAATGGGCACCCGCCGCAGCATCTGTTCGTACACGGCATGCATCGATATGACGTCGATGTCGCGCTCCCGGGCCCCGACCACGGTACGGAGCACTTCCGGGCTCATCGGGCCCTCCGGCGCGAGAATCAGGGCGGACACCTGCCGCCGAGTGACGAGCCGCTGCAGATCGGCGGTGCCCCCGGCCGCGGCGGCGGATGCCGGGGTCCCGCTCGGAAAGAGTCCCAGCACCTTCCGGTGCGGGGCCCGTTCCCGCAGAAGCGCCGCGACTTCGCGGGCCACCCGCCCCGCGCCCACGAGGGCGACCGGACTCTCTCGCGCGTCGGCGGCGAACAGATGCCGGTAGCCGACCCGCCACGCCAGCGTCGCCACGCCGGCGAGAGCCAGGAAGTGCAGTACGACCAAGCGCGGGAGAAGGTCACGGGGGGCCAGGAAGTACAACGCCATGTAGAGCCCGATGCCCGCTGCCACGGCGCGCGTCACGACGGTCGCGGTGTCGGGCTCGGCGAACAGGGAGGCGCGGGCGGAAGCCAGCTGAAGAAGCAGCAACCAGACTCCGGCCAACGCGAACCAGACCGCGTGGTCCCGCAGGTATTGCAGCGTCAGCGGGTGGCCGTCGATGACGCTCCAGCTCCACAGCGCGCCGCCGACGGCGCAGAGTCCCGCCGCCGCATCGCCGGCGTGCCTCACGAAACGGCGCGCGGACGATCCCCACGCCGTCGGCAGAGCCGGGGAGAGCGAACGCTGCTCTGCTCGGGATTCGACGCGCCCATCGCCGTCGAGAGCCGGACCAGCCGATCGGCGGGTGGACGGAGCGATTGGACTCACGACCGGGGTCGCCCTCCGGGCGGTGGATCCGCCGGGCGCGGGTCGCCGCGTACAGCGTCGAGCCCGCGCGGTTGGGCCGGACGGCGCGCGGGCGGCATGCGCCGCCGGTACCAGTCCATCGTGCGTCGAAGCCCTTCTTCCACCGGGACCGCAGGAGCGAAACCCAGGAGGTCGCGGGCGAGCGACACGTCCGCCTGCGAATGCCGGACGCCTCCCGTGAGATCGTCGGCGTGGCGCGCTCTCTCGTGCGCCCCCGTGATTCGCTGCAACATCGAGCAGAGGGCGTTCACCGACAGCGCCTCGCCCCGGGCGATGTTCACGACTCGCGCGGCCGCCGGGCCGGCGCAGGCCTGCACGACGCCTCGCACGGCGTCGGCGACGTACGTGAAGTCGCGGGTCTGCTCGCCGTCTCCGTGGATCGTGGGCGTGCCCCCGGCTAGTGTCCGGTCCCCGAAATTCGTTGCAGAATCCCTGGGCCGTTCGAGACAGCGAGAGCGAGCGAAAACGCTGTGGTTCATCGGCAACGTGTAGGGCGAATTAAGTTGCGTGTCTCCGGGACGGCACACTAGCAACGCCGCCGCGAATCGGGGTATCACACTCGCATACTGCGAGTCGGGCGACTGTCGCGGGCCAAAGACGTTGAAGAAACGCAACGCCACCGTCTCCAGCCCGTGCAGCCTGTTGAACAGCTCGGCGTACTGCTCCCCCACGAGTTTGTGCAACGCGTAGGGTGACAGCGGGGCGGGGCGTAGTCGCTCGTGTTGCCGCCGCGCCGCCGAATCGCCGTAGACGGACGCGGAACTCGCCAGTACCACCCGCCGCACGCGCGAGCCGCGGGACGCGAGCAGCAGTTCGAACGTCGCGTCGACGTTGGCGCGGTGGGCGCGCCGCGGCTCCTTCACGGAACGCGGCACGGAAGGCATCGCGGCCATGTGGACGACGTAATCGACGTCGGCCACGGCGGCCGCCGCCACCTTCGGGTCGGCCAAGTCCGCTGCAATCAAGTCGATGTCCGCATGCGCCGCGAGATTGTCGCGGGAGCCTGTAGACAGGTCGTCGACCACGCGCACCTCGTGACCGCGTTCGACGAGGTCGTCGACCACGTGCGATCCGATGAACCCGGCGCCGCCGGTCACCAGGTAGCGTGCCATCTGAACTGTCTCGCGGCAGGCGCGATGACGACGAATGTCCCAGTGCCGGGTGCAGAAGAGGCGGAGCACGATCTGCGGCGGCGGGTGCGGCTCCCCGGCGCCGTCGCGGCCGGGTTCATCGGCATGTGCCGTCCCCCCCGCCAGCCGGTGCCATCGAAGCCGGAATCGGGGAGTTCGCGTCCGTCCCCCCCCGGAAGGCGCCGTGGCCGGGCCTCACCACTCCAGGGTCACGCCGTTGGTGGTCGTCTTCACCTCAAGATCCCGCCACGACAGCGCGTCGATGAACAGCGACAACCCCACGAAGCCGAGCGCGATACCGATCACACGCTCGTCGACCGGCCACTCTGTCTTCGAGACGCCGATCAGGCCCCCGGCCGCGATCAACCCGCCGGCCAGGATGAACTCGCGTGTGCGCTCGTTTCTGATCTGGCGGAGTCGCTCCGCGTCGATCCGGTGGATCAGGAGCGGTCGGTCAGGCTCGGTCTGGGCGCCGGACTCAACGGTGCCGGCCGGCGCCGGGGCCTGCGCCTGCGCCGTGGAGGCGGAGAGAGAGACGAGAATCGCTACGAAGCCTGCTGCAACACTGATGCGCATTCGAGTCCTCTCATGAGAATCCTCGTCAATTCTAGCAGTTTGCTGCAGCCGACATAGCCCCTCGGGCCCCTGGGGGCCGCGGGCGACCCCAAGGGGCCCATTCTCGGCCGGCCAGGCCGCGATGCCACGTTTGGCCGGCTTCACGATCTGGGCGGCGAGGACGTTCCCAACGCCGCCTCGACCCCTCTCGCCGCTACGGGCCGGTCGTGCTCCTACGGTCACTGCGCAGGTGCCGTCGTGGGTCGGCGCGGTGGTGGGGTCGTGACGTCGATGTCCTGTTTTCTGTTTACCTGCAACGCGCGTTACCTGCAACGCGCGGATCGTGCGCCGGTCAGCGGTCGAGCCCGGCTCCCGTCACCCGTCCCGCGGGCGGCGTGTCACTCGGCCGGTGACTCCGCCGCACGCTTGATGAGGGCGCGCAGGTTCTCGGGCAGGTCGAGGGCGAGGGCGGCGCGGCTTGCGCTCGCACCGTCGATCGGGCAACCAATTCTGACGGGTTCTGGGCGACCACCCGACCCCCGAGGCGGCGCCGAGGCCTCCATCAGCCCCAACACCCGCCGGGGGCACGCGCGAGGACTGGCCCGGCGAGCCGTGGACCCTGACCCTCCGCCTACACGCGCCCCGGAGGCCGGCTCGGGTGAAGCGCGAAGCACGGCTGCCGCTACCACCTCGGCAGCGGCGGGCGTGGGGTGCTCGACCTTGCATCGGGCCGGACCGCCCGTCTTCCGACATCTTTCGCCACGTCTTGCGAAGCACCCCGGCCAGGGTGTCCTTGTCGTGCTTCGACGCGAAGCCGGCCAGATAGTGCTCGATGAAGACCAGGCAGATCACGTCTCGAGGAGCTGCACGTCGGGATCGGCCTCCAGCCGCTCCTTGCGAAGCAGCGACCCCACCTGGGCCACGACGTCGTCGCCGTAGCCGGCGTCGCGCAGGATGACGGCGGCCGTCTCGGCGGGAAAGCCGGCGAGATCTTGCGCCACTGGCGATAGCCCGCGCGGCCAGCCGGGTAGTCGGTCCGGGGAATCGTTCAGCGCCGGATGTGCTGGCAGCAGGCGGCCAGTCGCACCGCCTCCGGCGCGTGGGGCCGGAACCGGTCGAGGCGGGCGGTCATCCGTCGGGCGTAGACCAACTCCTTGGGTTGCTCGGCGCCGTCCGCGAGCTCGATGTTGGGGTCTTCTGTGTTCGCCGCGTCGAACCGCTCGACGGTGCGCCGGAACCGGTCGTCGGAGGCCATCGGCGACTCATGGGCGGCGGGAGCCCGGCTCCCCCGACACGTACCCCTCCCTCTCAAGGTGCAGGATGATCTTCTGCGCCGCCTCCTCGGCGGTCAACTCCGCCGTGTCGATGGTGATCTCCGCGTCGTCGGGAGCCTCGTAGGGATCGGAGATTCCCGTGAACTCCTTGATGATGCCGGCGCGCGCCTTGGCGTAGAGCCCCTTGCGATCCCGCGCCTCGCACACCTCCAGGGCGGTCGCCACGTGCACCACCATGAAGCCGCCGAGCGGCTCGACCATCGCCCGCACCCGCTTGCGCACCTCGTCGTAGGGAGCGATGGGGGCGCAGATGGCGATGCCGCCGTTCTTGGTGATCTCCGACGCCACGTAGCCGATGCGCCGGATGTTGATGTCGCGGTGCTCGCGCGAGAAGCCGAGCTCCGACGACAGGTTCTTGCGCACGAGGTCGCCGTCGAGCAGGGTGACGGGGCGCCCGCCCATCTCGAGCAGCTTGACGAGTAGCACGTTGGCGATGGTCGACTTGCCCGAGCCGGACAGGCCGGTGAAGAGCAGCGTGAAGCCCTGCCGGTGCCGCGGGGGATGGCTGCGCGCGAGCTCTTCGGCGACCGCCGGGAACGTGAACCAGGACGGGATCTCCCTCCCCGCGGCAAGGCGCTCGCGCAGCTCGGTTCCTGAAAGGTTGAGAGTACGCCGGCCCTCCGGCACCTCGTCGACGGGCAGGTAGCTGTCGCTGTCCTCGACGTACACCATCAGCTTGAACGGCACCATCGCCACCCCGAGCTCCGCCTCGTGCGCGGCCAGCAGCTCCTGGGCCTCGTAGGGGCCGTAGAACGGAGTGCCGCTCGAGTCGCTGCCGGGGCCGGCGTGGTCGCGGCCGACGATGAGGTGCGTGCAGCCGTGGTTCTTTCGGATGATGGCGTGCCATACCGCCTCGCGCGGCCCCGCCATGCGCATCGCCAGGGGCAGCAGCGAGAGCATCGCGGTGTGCTGCGGATACCGGGGTCGCAGCGCCTGGTAGCACCGCACCCGCGTGTAGTGGTCGACGTCGCCGGGCTTGGTCATCCCCACGACGGGCTGAATCAGCAGGCTCGCCTCGATCTCCTTGGCCGCGCGCAGGGTCAGCTCCTGGTGGGCGCGGTGCATGGGGTTGCGGGTCTGGAACGCCACCACCCGGGTCCACCCCAGCTTGGCGAAGGCGGCCCGCAGCTCGGCCGGGGTGTGCCGCAGCTGCTTGTAGTCGTAGTGCGGCACCGGCTGCACGCCCTCGACCCGGCCGCCGACGTACGCCGGCGCGGTGCGGTCGAGGAGATGGGCGACGCCGGGGTGCTCCCGGTTGGCGGTGCCGAACACCGCCTCGGCCTCGGCCTCGCGGTCGGGACGCCAGACGTCCTCGACGTGGAGGACGGCCAGCATCACGCCCTCGGGGTCGCGCAGGGCGAGGCAGCCTCCAGCCGAGAGCTCGTCGGCGAGCGCCTCGCCGACGTCGAGGGTGATGGGGATCGGCCACAGCGTGCCGTCGGCGAGCCGCATGCCGGCGCAGACGGCGGCGTGTTCGCGCGAGGTCATGAACCCCGCCAACGGGGAGAAGCCGCCGTTCAGCAGCAGCTCTAGGTCGCAGAGCTGCCGGGGCGTCAGGTCGTGGGACGGCCAGTCTCGCGACGCGGCGGCGATCTCCGCGGTCCGGTCCGGGGCCGTGAACAGGTCGACGAGGGCCCCGCCGTGGGGAGCGATGAGATGGGCTGACAAGGATGCGGCTCCTCCGGTCCGATCGGCTTCCTTCCGGTCGGGTTTCCAACGCTGGAACTGCCCCAGGGCGGGCCGTCGAGCGCGTCAGGCTCGGCGGCAGCACCCACAAACGCACGAACTCACCGCGAACGGGCGCGCCTCCCGTCGACGGGTCCCTCCAGACTCCGTTCGCCAACCGTGCGTCCCTCCCGCAAGAGCAGCACGGTCTCACGGCCCGCGGGTCTGACTCGACGACGCGACCGGCGAGGCGGGCGCTGAACAGGTACGGCCCCCGACGGTGAGCCAGTCGAGACGCGGTAGTCGAAAGATCAACCGCTCGCCCGGCCGGTGTGCGGCACGGCCCGAGAGCGCGGACGGATCCGCTGCCGTCAGCACGTCGGGGCTGATGAACGCCGTTCCCGTGGAACGGTTGTTCCGCCGCCGCCATGCTCATCACAAGAGCGAGTCGTCACGCGGCCCGGCCACAAAAATCACGAGTTGCACGCACGATACACTATCCCCGTAGTATCAGTGTGACGGCTTGGCGATACCTTGTTGTTGTATCTATATCTATTCTGTGATGTGGCCTGCGGAAATGTGGGTCGCCGCGGTCGCCGCCCCAGGTTTGGTTCCCTTCCGTCTTCGGCGGCCTGCCTTCCAGACGTGGGGGAGCGCGCCTGCCTGCCGATCCACCGCTCGACTTCGGCCACCGCCGCCCGGATATCGTGCCGGTCGAGCACCGCCGCCGCCGCTACCGCCTTGAGTCGGTCGCGCCACTCGATCGCCTTGACGGTGTTCAGCAAGTCTGCGATCGCCTGCTCGACGCGGCGCGAAGACGGTCTCGACGCCGGCGGGGTCCATCCTGGGCCAGCGCCACCGACGGCGAGTGTGGCGTGGTCCCGTCATCCTCGCCTGGCGCCCGCTGTTTGCATCGACCGGCGTCACCGCCATCTGCGCCGGCCGATGGAATCGGCAGCTCGGCATGCAGGCAGCCGCTGGCCGCCGCACG